>Ga0326728_10000457_pt1 | contig 159597 bp, 137 predicted proteins | sample MB3enrmetagenome_FD_207602 | JGI IMG/M metagenome (GOLD analysis project Ga0326728, IMG submission 207602) | Lab enriched peat soil microbial communities from McLean, Ithaca, NY, United States - MB31MN | ecosystem: Environmental > Terrestrial > Soil > Wetlands > Peat | place: USA: New York... | reverse complement strand
ATAATCAATATTTCCAAACTTTGACAGACATCGTGGAAGTCGTGGAGAGAATATTCTCTCAATGGCGCCTGGGAAATGAAACCGTCAGGCGCTTGTGTTCAATTACTTAAGACGCTGCGTATAAATTGTAACTCCAAACAATTTATATAAAAAACTAGGTGAACAGGCAATTCACTTCAGACTAGACATGCTGGAGGAGTGAGAGGGATACAAGACGATCCATTTCGATTCTGGAGGTCCAGCAGAGCTTCTCCGAGGCTATTCAGAAAATGGCCGCCCGGGTCCCAATCCTTAAAGGGCCTCGGGCCCAAGGGTTTTTTGTCATAGGTCTGATCTTCTCGTGCTGCTGGTACTTGGGGCTGTTCCACTGGGTTTTGTTTGCTGCGGGAGAATGACCTGCCCCAGTAAAAGTGTCAGGTTTTTTTCCCTGGAACGCCGGGGCCAATACCAGGATGAGCTTTTTGTCCCAGGGTTGCCGCAGAAGTTCAATGAGCGGGCCCGGTGCAGAACCTGGGAGAACCGCGACGGCGTGATTTTGGAGATGCTTAATGGGAACCTCATTGGTGGGCATGAGATTGAAGGCATTTCAGGAAGGGATATGGCAGTTTTTCAATGGACTTAACCGATATTTGGCCTCATAAAGGCGTCGTAATTCCTAGAAAATGCCCTAAAAAGGGACTAAGCTGAGGGAGGAATTTTATGCTACGCACTCTCCTGACCCAAAGAATCCCCAACCCTTTATCCTATTGCCTACAGAAAATTCAGGATCTCTTTGCTGTAGGTAAACCTGAGGTATCGAAACGCTCTATTGACGATATTCTCAGTGATGACAACAGGGTCAGCTTTCACCGTTTTCAGATGGCTGGCTGGACAATTGTTTTAATCTGGACAATTGTTTTAATATTGATTCTCTTTGTGTCAGTATATTGGACTCTAAATATGCCGAAATTCGATGCAACGCTGCTAGGGCTGATGGGATGACTTTCAATTCTTGCCATCTCCAAAGAGTTGAATTTTCTCACCCGAACTGCTCCAAAAAAGGGGACATCTCCAGGATAATTTTCAAGTTCAATCATCCCCTATGCTACATATTGGGTTACGGAGAGTAAGCCAAATACCACCATTAATTGATTAAGTAAAAATATTAATTAGCCAATTTAGGTATAATTATTGCCTTAAATTTATATAAAGAGAGATTAATTATGCCAATTTATGAATATCAATGTGTAGATTGTGGGGGCCGGGACCAACGGGTGGCCGGATTGGACGATCACATGGCCCTGTGCGCCCAGTGCGGTGGCTTGATGCTGCGTCTGGACGAGGATGATGATGTCTTCCGCCCGTACTTCGCGGAAATGGCCGAAACGAGCTGGCCTTGGATCAAAATTAAAGAATCATCTTAATGTGGAGTAAAGTTCGGGAGCAAAAGGCTCCCTGGAGAAGGGGCTTGATTACTTTTTTCTATTGCCGCGATTTTCTCCAACAAACCGAGGTTATCCGGTTACCTGGCCACCGCAATCACAAGATAGTTCTGGAGACTTCTCTTTCCAGCTTTAACCTCTGGCGCCCACTGGACTGCAATATACCTTCAGACCCTTCCCTTAAAGGGTTTGCCAAGATATTCGCTATCAGGCATAAAAAAGGCAGGGCCGTGGCTAACCCTGCCTGAGGAATGTCTGTGGGGGTTAAAGACGACTTACTTTTTCAGGCTCCACTTCCGGCGCAGGCCCGCCAGGCCCACCAGGCCGCTGCCCAGCAGCAAGACCGAGCTGGGTATGGGAACACAACCGGTTAAAACACTGTTGGCACAGGTGGCCGTGGGGTAGACGAAGGAGAAATGGTTGGGGTCAAGCCCTTTGATTAACGACAGGTCCACGTCCACTTCATAAAAACCATTAATTAGGTTTGCTGACCAACTTACCAGCCCGGGTATCATTGTTCCACTGCCGGTGGCCAACACGGGGACTGCCGTCGGGTTACTCTTGTTGTAAGCGCCGCCATAAATTAAACTAGTGTTGCCCTCAAAAAGGTCAATGGAGGTGGAATAAGTTGGGCTTGCAAAAAGCTCCCCTTGCCTTGAGCTGTCCAGCCCCACCATCCACATCTTGCCATTACTGTAAAGGGTCAAATCCGCAGCAATAGCGCCGTATTCGCTGTATTGATTACCTGATAGGCCGTTACTATTGCCACCTGCGGCGTTGGGGGCGGTCCCCCATCCGGTGTAGATATCCAAATAGGTCTGACCTCCGGAGGATACCTTATTCGCCCCACCAATTGTATAGTTGGAATCGCCAATGATATTAAACCAACCAACCCATCCATCGTAAGTGCTCGGAGATGAGCCTTGGTATGCCAGCACTGGGCTATAGGGGTTATAATCATAAGCCCAGGCTCCAGAAGTGCAGAGGCCCATCCCCAGTGCCAGTACCACAAGAATCCGCGCAATTTTTCTACCCATAGGTTTCTCCTTAACTATACCCAAAAACATTTTCGGGGCTAGCGACCGCCGGTGTTCCCTCACCCGGCTGCCGCAGAATTTTCAATGAATCCCTCATCCCCAGGACCCGTGGCTTTCCGTCCCAACTTGCAAATGGTTTGACTTTTTCTAGTAACTTGATGGTCTCCCTGAATTTTTTCCAATCACCAACAAAAAAGCCTCATTGCCCTCCCTTGGACAACTAGGCCTCTTCCTTGATAACCGTGGCTTTCCCTCCCTGCCTCGGGAAGGTATGCCTTAATTTTTTCCCCAGTCCAAACAAAAAAGCCTCGTTGCCCTCCCTTGGACAACTAGGCCTCTTCCTTGTGACCCTGAATTGCTTCCCCCGCCTCACAGGCGCGGGCTTATTCTTTAAATAAATTTAAGCATAATTAGTTTCCAAATGTCAAGCATTTTTTTCAAGTTATCTAAAATTTTTTTAAAAAAATGGTAATTGGGGGCCCAAATTGACTGCGAGTCCCGGTCAGAAAATTGGTCCCGGAACTTTGACAGGATTGACCCATAGGTCCGGGTCGTATATTTTTCCTAGTTCAGCCGATGGTAATCCAGGTAAAGGTCGATTGCCTTGCCTATTTCATGCTCCACCTCCTGGTTTGATTGCATCGGGCGATGCAGATAGCCAAAGCATATCAAAATTTTTTCAATAAATCTGATAAGTTTTGGCCCTGGTAAGATAGTCGCTATTCCTGCGCAGAATTATCAGCAGTACCTGGTTTCCTTGCTTTCCCTCAGTAGGCGGGTTCCCTTGACATGGTAATCTTAGCCCCTACCTTATAGGCGTTCTAATTTCTTTTCTCCTGGGCCCCACGATCCTTCGCCCTCCATTTTTAATAAAAACCGGGCCGACAGCCTTTGAGAATCAAGACTTCAGACACCCTCTTTCAATAGCATTGGAAAACAGCGACCACGCTCGGGGAGTTTGAACTATCATTGCATCAGTGGGAGGAAGGTATGGAATTCACTCGGATTCCGGGGACGGATTTGCAAGTGTCCCGCATCGCCCTGGGCACCTGGGCCATGGGCGGCTGGATGTGGGGCGGTACTGACGAAGAACGGGCCATTGCCACCATCCATGCCGCTATCGATAAAGGCATCAACCTGATTGATACGGCCCCGGTTTATGGCTTCGGCCTTTCAGAACAGATCGTCGGCCGGGCCCTGGTCCTGAGAAAATGCCGGGACAAAGTTTTCATCTCCACCAAAACCGGCCTGGACTGGAAAGACGGCAAGGTTTTCCGCAACTGTTCGCCGGATTTTATCAGGCAGAACTTTGCCGACTCCCTGAAAAATTTGCAGACCCATTACGTGGACCTCCTTTTTGTCCACTGGCCTGACCCGCTGGAACCTTTTGCCGAGACTGCCCGGCTTTTGAACCAATTTCTGAAAGATGGACAAATCCGGGCCGTGGGGGTGAGCAACTACTCACCGGAGCAGATCCGGGCTTTTCAGCAGGGGGGGCCGGTGCATCTGGTGCAGCCGCCTTATAATCTCTTTGAACGGAAGATCGAGGCGGACCTGATCCCCTTCTGCAAGGAAAACGGCATCCATCTCATGACCTACGGCGCCCTGTGCCGGGGGCTCTTATCGGGTAAGGTGACCGCTGGGCGCGCCTTTTCCGGTGACGACCTGCGGAAAATCGATCCCAAGTTCAAGGAGCCGCGCCTGGGCCAATATCTGGCGGCGACGGACCGGCTGGATGAGTTAGCCCGGGACCGCTTTAACCGGCGGGTGCTGCACCTGGCGGTGCGCTGGGTCCTGGACCATGGCGGCGACATCGCCCTGTGGGGCGGCCGCCGACCCGACCAGATGGCCCCCGTGCCTGAGATCTTCGGGTGGGGCCTGGGTCAGGCGGCCATGGATGCCATTGACCGGATCCTCCGCGAAACCATTAAGGACCCGGTCGGACCTGAATTCATGGCCCCACCCCCCCGGAAGCAGGGCTGATCCCAATATTTGAAGTGTTGGAGAACCGAGTGCTGTACCCTCAAACCGCAACGCTAGGAGGGACCCAGAATGCAAAACCATATCCTGGATAAGTTCTTTAAGCCGGAGTCCATTGCCATTGTTGGAGCCAGCTCCAAGGAAAACAGTATTGGCCGCATCCTCATAGAGAATCTTCAGAAGGACGGCTTTCCGGGCCGCATATATCCCATCAACCCCGAGCATGGAGAGATTTTGGGGATTCCGGCTTTTCCTTCGGTCACGGACGTGCCTGCCGGCATCGACCTCGCCATCGTGGCCGTTCCCATTAAAGGAGTGCCGGAGGTCATGCGGGAGTGCGGCTGGGCCAGGGTCCCTGGGGTGATCATCATCTCCGCCGGCGGCAAGGAGGTGGGGGAAGAGGGAACGAAGATCGAGGCCGACATCCATGCCGCGGCCCAGGCTGGCGGCATTCGTTATCTCGGGCCCAACTGCCTGGGTATTCTGTGCCCCCACGCTCGCCTCAACGCCAGTTTTGCCGCGCATTCGGTGCTACCCGGGAGTGTGGCCCTTCTTTCCCAGAGCGGGGCCATCTGCAGCGCTATCCTGGACATGGCCGAGGTTCAGGATATCGGCTTCAGCCACTTCGTCAGCATCGGTTCCATGACAGACCTCGATTTCGCCGAAATGATCGATTACCTGGGCAATGATGATCAAGTGCGAAGCATTCTCATCTATATGGAAAACCTGGTGCACCACCGCAAGTTCATGAGCGCCGCCCGCTCGGTGTCCCGAGTGAAACCCATCATCGTGGTGAAGTCCGGCCGGAGCGCCGCGGCCGCCCGGGCGGCGACCTCGCATACCGGCGCCCTGGCCGGCCAAGACGAAGCTTATAATGCCGCGTTCCGGCGGGCGGGCATCATTCGGGTGGACACCATCGCCCAGCTCTTCAACTGCGCCGAGGCTTTGGGCAAAATGAACCGGCCCCTGGGGGGAAACCTGGCCATCATTACCAATGCCGGAGGGCTGGGGGTGATGGCGGTGGACGCCTTCAGTAAGTGGGAGTTGGAGCCGGCGGTATTGAGCCCCGAGACTGTGGCGAGACTAGACCAGATGTTGCCAGAATATTGGAGCCGGAACAATCCGGTGGATATCCTGGGAGATGCGCCGCCGGAGCGTTATTTAGAAGCGGTGCGCGCCGTCCTGGCCGCCCCGGAAGTCTCGGGCGTGCTGGTTTTCCTTACCCCCCAGGCCATGACCGACCCCACCGCCGTTGCCCAGGCCCTGGTCCCCGAGATCAAAAAACAAGCCAAGCCCCTCTTTGCCGTCTGGATGGGGGGCCAGGACGTGGCCCCGGGCATTCAGATGTTAAATGAGGCCGGCGTCCCCACTTTCGAGACCCCCGAAGAAGCGGTAGATACCTTCATGGAGATGTACTCCTACACCCGTAACCTGGAGTTGCTCCAGGAAACGCCCCCCCGGCTGCCCGCTGATCTGGAGGTGAACACCAAGCAGGCCCGGACCTTTATCGATGAATGCTTCGAGCGCCAAACCCTTCTGCTGACTGAAGTGGAAGCCAAGGCGATTCTCTCGGCTTACGGCATACCGGTGAATCCCACCGTGACTGTGTCTTCCGCCGCGGCGGCGGCCGCCGTCGCGAAAAAGCTGGGGTTCCCGGTGGTGGCGAAAATTCACTCTCCGGAAATTTCTCATAAGTCGGAGGTGGATGGAGTGCGGGCCTTTCTCAAGAGTGAGGAGGAAGTGGCAGCCGCTTTTGGGGATATCGTTAATCGGGCCCGGGCTGCCAGGCCTGAGGCCAGGATCTTTGGCGTGACCATCCAGACTCAGGTGGAAAAATCGCCCCTGGAACTGATTCTGGGGGCCAAGAAAGACCCTCAGTTCGGGCCGTTGCTGCTTTTTGGCCTGGGCGGAGTGCTGACCGAAGTCCTCCATGAAACGGCCGTGGATCTTCCACCCCTTAATCTACTCCTGGCCCGGCGGCTTATGGAGAGAACCCGCATCTATAAGATTCTTAAAGGGTACCGCAACATCCCGCCCGCCAACCTGGAGCTTTTAGAAGAAATCTTGGTGCGCCTCTCCCAGCTCGTGACCGACTTCCCGGAGATTGCGGAACTGGATATCAACCCCCTGCTGATCAGCAATGGCCGCCCGGTTTGCGTGGATGCCAGGATTCTCCTGGAACCGAGCACCGTGCCGGCCCCCCGCCACCTGATCATTGCCCCCTACCCCAACCAATATGAAAGCGATTGGCTCCTGGAAGACGGGACGCCGGTGTTGCTGCGGCCCATGAAACCGGAAGACGAGTCCCTGGTATCTGAGTTTCTCAGCTATTGTTCGGAAGATGCCCTTTATTTCCGCTATTTTCAGCACATCAAGAAGTGGACCCATGAAATGCTCATCCGCTTCACCCAGAACGATTACGACCGGGAACTGGGCCTGATGGCCATCGGCCAGCCGCCAGGCCCCGAGGTCATGCTGGGAGTTAGCCGTCTGGTAATGGCCGTGGATCGGTCCACTGCGGAATTCGCCGTGATTGTGGCTGACCCCTGGCAGGGCAAGGGCCTGGGTGAAAAACTTATCGAACGGGTCATTGAGATTGCCCGGGATAATGAAGTAAAGATGCTCTGGGGCGATGTTCTGGCCGCCAACCAGCCCATGCTGAGCCTGGTGAAAAAACTGGGATTCACCATTAAGGACGCTGAGGATGGGGTGAGGCAGGTGGAGATGCCCTTGGCCGTGAATTAAGGTGTGATTGGGCTGCTTATTACCGTTCCCCTCTTTCTACCGCCCCCATACCCATGGCGTCTCTTTCGCCCTGCTGGGAGAAAAGGAAGCCCTGGAAGCCTTGGACGCGGCTCTCCAGGCTCATGACTATGGCCGGGGACCATGGCCCACCCTGTCGGTCCAGGACAGTATCGGCCATATGGAGCAGTTCGCCTATTCGCCTATTGTATGGGGGAACAAAAAACAGAAGTGGTTAAAACCCTCACGTGGGAGGGGGGAAAATCCCTCCAAGATTCGGAAAAGGAGTTCAACCGGACCATTATATACCTCAAGAACACCATACCATCTCTGGCTTGACTTGACCCCCACTCTAACTTAAAACTTGATACAATTATTGGAAGCAGGTCAGTCCTGAACTTTTAATCTTTGGTATTTTGTCTGAAGAAGAAGAATAGAGTATGGTGACCCTTTCCCGGCGTTCTCCTCCGTTTATTTGCCCCTCCCGCTGGCAGAAACTCCTGCTCTGCTCCGATGGCTCCCCCTATAGCCAGGGGGCGCTCAAGGCCACTCTGGCCCTGGCCCGAGCCTGCGGTCAAAAGGTTTACTTGGTTTATGTCTTGAGGGTTAGGGCAGAGATTGAGGCCGTGGTGCCCGATGCCAAAGCCATGCTGGCGAGAGAGGTCTCTTCTTACCTGGAGACGATTAAGGCTGCCTCGTCCAAGGCCGGGGTATCCATAGAGACTCGGGTGCGCTATGGCCCTTGGCCCCATGCCACCATCTTGGAAGAGGCCGAGGATATCCAGCCGGACCTGATCGTCATGGGACGCTACGGACAAACCGGCCTGTCCCAGCTGTTTATGGGCAGCACCACCGCCCGGGTCATCGGCTATAGCCGCTTCAAGGTCCTGGTGGTACCCCAAAAAGCCACAATGGCCTTCCGAACCCTCCTGGTGGCCAGCGACGGCTCCCCTTGCAGTGATGCGGCCTGGGTGGAGGCGTTGGGGCTCGCCCGGGAAACGCAAGCCAAACTGTATGCAATTTCCGTAGCCCGGGAAGAGGGAGAAATAGTTCAGGCCGAAGAAATCATTCATCGGCTCATAAATGCCGCCAACGAACAGGGGGTGGCACTCCAGGGTCTGGTGCTCCATGGATTGCAACCCTATGACACCATCGTCCAGGAAGCCCTTCGATATAAGGTGGATATAATCATCATGGGCAGCCACGGACGAACCGGGGTAAAAAGACTTCTCATGGGTTCGGTAACGGAGCGAGTTATCGGTCAGGCTACCTGTCCGGTGTTGGTAATCAAAAAGAGCTATCTCGGATAATTCGCCATGCCTTTGAAATGCCGAGAATAAAGGCAAACGTTGCGGGGGCCGCCCGGGAAAAGAACCAGGGGAAAATCATCGTCACCGTGCTACCGAACGCCGGCGAGCGCTACCTGTCGAGCATCTTGTTTGAGCACCTCACGGGGTATGAAATTTCAGGACATCACGGGATCGGAAAACCAGGAGACCAAAAAGCCTTTATAAATTCGGATTCCGTGTCTTTAAGCGGCAGAACCTGCAAAGCCGGGGTGTCCGCCGTCACGGCTTGGCCGCGGGCGCTGAAGCCCGGCAAGGCCCGCCGACAGATCCCGGCGAGACAAGATCCTACTTATTTCCGCCGGTTGGTCTCGAGGTACAATCCGACCGAGTCTCGACCTGCCTTGTCGCAGACCAAGTCGCCATAACCCTTGGAATTGAGGTCATCAAGGAGTTTCAGCCAGTCATCGTGGCTCCATGTCTTGTGGGCCTTAAGCCATTTGTCCAGTTCTTTCTTAGGGAAGGCCGGAGCTGGACCAGAAGCCGCTTTGCCGATAGCAGACTTGCCGGCGGGTTTTGGCGGGGTCTTCTTTTTGGCTAACATAAAAATGTCCCTCATTTTAGGAAAAGAGTTTCATCTGTAAATTTACAAGAAAAACACAATCTTTGGAGAATCAAATACTTGTATTAAATCTGCTGCGCTCCAGCAGATATCGCCATGGTCCGGTCCGTGGCCGCCTCTAGCTGAACCTCGAGAAGCGGGACGGCGTCGGGCGCCAGGGTGCCTAAAAAAAAACGCCCTGCCCATCCCTGGTCAAGGCGTCTTAAGTTAATCGATCCGAAAGACCTTACTCATCTTCCTCCTTGGGCTTGAGGTGCTCGGGAATGATGGCCATCTTGATAAGCAAAGGCTTCAAGAAGCTCCACTTGATCCCCAGATCGTAAATTTCCTCCAGGTCCCGTATGGCGTCCCAGCAGTTATGACAGGGGGCGATGACCAGCTTGGCGCCGGTGGCCAGAATCTGATCCCGTTTAACCTTCAGGCCTACATTCCGCTCTTTCCGGTAGAGGCCGATGCCGTTGAGGCCCCCGCCGCCGCCGCAACAGTAATTGTATTCCCGGTTCGGGGTCATTTCTCTGAAGTAGCCCGGCTCCACTAAATAGCTCATAATCTCCCGGGTGACGGCCCTAAGGCCGCCATTGCGGATGTAGTTGCAGGCGTCTTGCAAGGTGACCGGCTCCTTAATCCGCTTCGCCGGATCTATCTTGATCTTGCCGGTGCGCAGGGCCTCAGCCACCCACTCAGTATAGTGGATATATTCCACCGGTGGCCGGCCGTCCTTGCGGCCCGCCCAATAAGGCCCTTCAATGACCGTGGCCCGGTGGGCGTGGCCGCATTCGGTGCCCAACACCCGCTTGGGCTTCAGGCGCTCCATGGCGCTATAGACGCTCTCCACCATCATTTTGGCGGCGCCCCAGTCGCCGGCAAACATCGCCAGACTGGTCTGCTCCCAGCCTTCGCTGGGCACGGTCCAGTTTTCCCCCGCAATATGGAAGAGGATGGCGGCCTCGGCGATGTCCTCGGGATAGTGCTTGGGCTCCCGGGCGTTCAAGGTGTACATCAGGTCGGCGCCCACCTTGTCCACCGGAATCTCCAGGCCCGGCCATTCGTCCTGCTGCTCATCACACATCCACTCGCAGGTCTCGACCCAGTCCTCCGAGGTTACGTCCATCTGGGCCCGGTAAATGCGGTGCATGCCGGAGCCGATCTTCAACTCCCAGGGCACGAAGCCCTGGGAAAAGCACAGTCCGCGCAGATAGCTTACCATCACGCCCATGTCAATGCCATAGGGGCAAAAGGAGCCGCAGCGGTTGCAACAGGTGCACTTGGACCAGGCCACGTCCATGCAGTAACGCATGTGGGCGTTGTCCACGTCGCCGTTGCGCTGGACAATCTTCCCCAGGGTGGACTGAATCTTATACGACGGCACCTGGGTGGGATCCTTGTGGTTGGCCAGGTAGAAAAAACAGGTGTCTCCACACAAAGCGCAGTGAGAGCAGAGCTCCAGCCAGGTGCGCAGCCTCGACTTGCAGGTAGCTGCCAGGGAGTTGCTGAGCTTCTTCTTATCGATGTCGAGGTACTTCATCTCCTCATAATATTTCTTCCCGCCCTTGTCGGCCAGGAGCGCATCCAGAAACTCCTTGGTATCGACGGTATTCTTATTGCAGAGGGTTCCTTCCGGCATGTATCTTCACTCCTTAAGGTTTGCCGGTCGCGGGCGCGGCGGGCAATCCGAAAATCTTTATATTTATATTACACCATCATCTTCTAGGGCGCACTAATAGTTTCGATATAATACCCCCATTTTTCTTCCATCTTTTCCCTGCCCGTTCCGGTTAAATGTCCCTTTGGCAGCCATCCCAGCTTCCGCAAATGGACAGAAAAATTTTCCACCATGCAATTAACCGGCACAAACTTCACAAAAAGTGGCATAATGCCCCTGGATGAGGTGGGGGAGGCCCGATGAATCTCCTGCGTGAGTTAGGACTCCAGTCGTTTACCGCCGTTTTGACCTTGCGAAAAAACGCAGGAATCATGCACTTCTCGATTTGTCATCGACAGCCTTTGCCTGGATCAAGCGGCATCAGGACTTCTGGCGCTGGACGGTCAAGGGCCTGGGCAATGTCCGCACCCAATGGGCCTTGCTGTGCACCGCCGTGAATCTCAAGAAGCTTTTCCGGCACTGGCAGGCGGGGCGGTTAATCCTGCAACCAAGCTAAGATAAGGAAAGGCGGCCTTCATCCCAAAGCACAGGCCATGCCTTAATATCTTAAGTTAGGAAGTTACGCATGCAAGATGCCTGGTTCGACAAGGGGCGAGCCATTTCGATCCCGTCTTAACTCCTAAAGCCATTTAGTTTTGAGACAGTTTCGCAGGAAATCCCCCTGGCACCAGAGGTTGACATAGGCCACGGTGCTGCCGATGGTCCCCCAGTTGCTGGTGCGATAGTAATAATTTCCGGTGATTTTATACTTGTCCAGCCAGATACGATCCTGGAACACCCCGGCTCCGCCCCGCATGGAGAAGGCTTCCTTTTTTGTAGCCATATTGTCCCGTGTACAGCATGATAGCACAAATTTCATAACTGCCTTTTTCTTCCGCCTTCTAATGCCACTCCACATAATTGCGGTAAATTAAGAGAATCAACAACAGGTAGAGACCCATGGCCAAGGCAAGGTAGCCAAAGATGAAATAAGCCACCCGGAACCAGGGGGCCGGTGCCGGGATCATGGCGTCTGCCAGTTTACCTTCGTCTTCCAGGCGCACGATCCACAGCGGCTTTTCCCGCCGTACCTCCTCCAACTCAACACTGCCGGCAAACATGCATTCATTCATAGGGAACATGCCGTGGCGGAAATGGCCCACGGTAAAGTGGATGATGAAAATATAAAGCATGGCCAGCAACGCTTCGGCCCGGTGCAATAAGAGGGTCACATTGAGCACCCAGCCCGGCATGAAATAGCTGGTGAACAGGGGGTATATGAGCAGGAGGCCGGTAACCCCCAAAAGGGGCATCCCCCAGAAGACCGCCCAGTAGTCGAACTTCTCCCAATAAGTCCAGCGGTCAAAGGCCGGGGGCGGGCCCAGCCCGAAAAACCAGCGGACTTGCTGGCCCAGGTGAATGGCGTCCCGGGGCCGCGGCAACAGGGAGTCCGGGTGAAAAAGGCTTTGCCGCAAGGCCTTCCACTCCACTTTCAGCAGGATATAGACAATGTGCACTCCAAAGCCCAGGAGCATAACCACGCCCACCCGGATGTGGATGGTGCTGATGGACTCGTAACCGCCGAAAAAATTGGTAAGAGCTTTGCCCCAAGTTGTGGGGTAAAGCAGGCGGCCGAGACCGGTAACAGCCTGGATGAGAAAAGTCACCATGATGAACAGGTGAAACAGCCGATGGATGACTTTGAACCGGATTATCCTTACCTGGTCATTCATCTTCGGGCTTTCTTTCTTTTTCGGTGAAGACGTGGTAAAGCTCTTTGCTCACCCATACTGTGGTGTGCAAGACAAAGAACCCCAAGGTGCCGACAATCAGGAGATACATGAACCAGTTGGCGTAAAATAGGGAGGGGAAGGTCTTTCGGGTTTCCAGAGACCCCGGTTTGGGTTCATGGACCACGTAGGTGGCAAAGGAGGCGTCGGAACCCTCGTGGCACTTGGAGCACACGTAAGCGTGTCGCCGGACGGGGTTCAGAGGGGAGTAGTAATGGGCGATGGAGGCAATGGGCTCACTGCCGTGGCACTGGCGGCAGGTAATGTTGCCCCGGGTAGAGTGGATGTTCCTGGCCTCCTCCGCATGGCATTCCACACAGGTCCGCATTTCGTAGAAATTGACCCCCCTATGGGAATCAGCTAGATAAGTGCGTATCCGGATTTCCGCGGCCTTGGGACTGTAAGGGAAGGAGGGTCGCAGCACCCCGGGGACGCCCACAAAAGAGCGCATGCGCCGGGGCTTGGCTTCGTATTCTTCGTAGTACCCGGTCGAGGTCTCACGCTCTTTGTATCGCCTGATAGAGGAAGTCACTTCTTCCTGGGCCGGGGCCGCCGCAGGTAAGACCAGCAGGAGTCCCAGCCCCCCCAGTGCCATCCAAAGGATTCTTCGCCTGAGAAGCCGCCGCGACCTCATTGAGCTTCACCCTTATTTTTTCGGTGACTCTTTGGCGGGTTTCCCTTTCTTAGACGTCTCTTCCGGAGCCTCAGGCGTCGGAGCCTCAGGCGGGGGAAACGCCAACTTCAAGGGTCCGCTCACCGGCACCGGTAACTTAACCAGGGCATCCCAGGCAGCTTGCAGGTACTCGAGGCCCTCTCCTCTTAGAAAATGACACCCATCGCAGGAATTGGGGATGGCCGGGTTGGCCAGGCTATCCTTGGGCAGTAGACAGACGAAGACATGGCTATGGATATCTCCGGATTCGGCGCTTCTGGCAATCCTGGGCATGTGGCAACCTATGCAGTTGCCGAAGGAGTGAATGGAATGGGCCAGGTTCTTGTTGATAATTTCATGACATGTGAGGCACTGCTTGGAGCCGGCCTGCACGGTCTGGGATCGGGTGGGGGGCATGCCAATCTGGTGCACAAAGTGGCAGGAGGTACAGGTCACCCCTTCTTTATAATGCACGGATTGCTTCCAATCCAAATATTGCTGATGGTGGCCTTTGGCAAACTCGTTGGCATAGACCATCTTCACGTCGCCGGCGGCAAAGGTGGTCTCCTTGTAGAAAGTTCCGATGGCCTTGCCGGGCTCATAGCCCACCGGCCAGCCAGCGCCCTTCAACTTAGTGGATTCGCCCCGGGTGTGGCAGGAGCCGCAGATCTGCACCGACAATCCCATGGTAAGCTTGGTCGGGTTGATAATGGTCTGGCGTTTCTCGAAGACCGCGGTCTTGGGTAGGGCCGCGTGCCAGGAACCCGGTCCGTGACAGGCTTCGCAGCCGACGCCTGGCTCGACAAAGTTGTTTTTCTCGATATTTACCCCGGTGGCGTGGCAGCCGCCGCAATTGATAATCCAGGGCTTTTTATCCCAATCGGAGTACCCTTCACCATACGGGACCCAGCGGTGGGAATCAACATTGTACTGGATGGGTGGAATGTATAGTTTCCCAGCCTTTTCCACCAGGAATAGCTGTTTCCACTGGCTGCCGATGGTATATTTAATATTTTCCTCTTTGGGGATATAAACCTGTTCTACCGACATTTTGGGCTCTGCTTTAGCCAGATCGGCACGAATTACTTTTTCATCGAGGGGAGCGATGATGACGTCCCGGTTCTTTTGGGCGTCTTGGAGCCCACGGGAATGGAGGGTCATCTTCCAGGAGTCGTAGTGCTCCAGGTGGCATAGCTTGCAAGTATCCGAGCCCACGTATTTCTTGGGCTCTTTTTTCAGAGCCTCCACGTCGATGGGGCTCTCGCCACAGGCCGCCAGGGCCAGAAGCCCCAGCCCCACCAGGAAAATTCTCGCCAGACCATAACAGTTCATGCCAGCCTCCCGGGGGTGCGTATTTATTGAATTGGCCAAGGGACAAGATCCCTGGGATCGCTGTGTCTGATACTTTTGTTATCGTTGGGTTTTGGAAGTTATATATAAAAATAAGATAGGGAAAGGCAATACTTTTTTCCCAAAAAATAAAACCAAGATTATGCCAGAGCATTGCCCACGGCGGTCAAAAATTTGTTTTAGAATCTGCCTTACGGGGAGGATATCCCGAACTGGCCATCTGTCAAAAAATTTGGGAGAATCGGTATTCGGTAATAGCGGCTATCTTGCCACCAAATAGGCTTATCGGGCGAGAGAGAAAAATTGAAGGTATGATCTGGCGAGTAGAAGGTTTCAGACCCCTAATAAGTTCCGGAGGTTAGCAGTGAGCAACACCCAGCCATATGGGAGTATCCAGCCGGAGAGGCTACGGAGCTTGTCCTGGATAACCGATTGCATGTGCCATTCCAAATAAGTTGCGAGAGATTAATTTCGCTAAGCATAAATCAATCGCAGCAGCATCCTTTGTTGCAGGAGGATGCTGCGGGTGCTGGATCGGGGGAAGATTGGCGTCGTTTCATCCACCACCAGGCCCCAATAATGGAGAGCGTGGTAACCACGGCCACAAGGGGCTTGGCGAGAGGGAGAAAGTCGGCGCCGAATAGACTCAGGTAAACAACCAGCATGGGGGAGCCGCAGCACCCCACCAGGAAGCATCCCGCCAGCGCCAAGAACCCCGTCAGAGTCACTCCGCCCAAGGCCCGGCACCCCCGTCAACCCCCTGGACATAACCTTGAACATCTCTACCAATTCGGGGGGCAGGGGAACGAGGCGACCCGGTTTGTTCTCTGAGAAACATTCCGTTTCCAGTCCCAAAAGCCTACTTCATTCCAGAATTTTAGGAATTCTTGCAAGGATGAATTTGGGTGATAGTTGGGTTATTGATAGGGGATTTTGATCGTCGACCCGCGTTCGTGCAAGGGATGCGGCATATGCTCTGCTAAATGCCTCGCCGAGGCCATTACGCTCAAACATTACATGGATGAGCAAGTGGCCGCCCAGATCGGTGATTAATCCGCCTGCGTGAGTTAGGTCTCCGGTCGTTTACCGCCGTTTTGACCTTGCGAAAAAACGCAGGAATCATGCACTTCTCGATTTGTTCCGGACAGGCTAAGGCGCGCCGGTATGGCACTGGTTACACAGGATTTCCGGGGGGACTTCTCCTCCAGGGTGGTCGAATTTAATCCCCAGGCAGCTCACAGTCTCCGGTTCTGGCTGATGGCCCTGTGACATGATTATATGACAGACGTTGCATGTATTGGGGATGGCCCGGCCTGTCTGGTCGACATGGGAACCATCGTGGCAGCGAAAGCAACCCGGCCAAATATAATGCCCGATATTGTTTGGCCGCACTTTCCAGTCCGTTTTCATTTCCGGGAAGAAATTGTCTCGAAAGATACTCTGAGTCTCGGAGATCGCCTGCCCGATCTTTGGCTGGTCCTGGTAATCAGAGTATTCTTTCGAGAGTTGTTGAGCAATCAGGGCAATCCCACCGGCCTGCGAAACGGCCCCAGCGGCGTTGACCAGAGCCTCGGCCGCCTTAGCTTTTATGTAAGGAATGGAAGGATCGATACGCTGCAACCACATGGAATAATCCAGAGCGCGGTAAGGAGAATCGAAAATATGGGTGGGACGATTGTGGCAGTCGACACAGTCGACCACCCGCGGGGGTAGAGTTTTTTGTTCGGGGGTCAATGGGTTGTCTTTGGACTGGTAGATGGTGACCGCGCCCGTCTGTCGATTCATCACGCGCACCCAGGGTATGGTTTGCCGGCTCTCGTCCGTAGCGATGTACTCCATGCGGTTGCCCACATACATATGCCAGTGGATGCCTTCAACGGGCCCCTTGGTGGCATCTCCCCCTCCCACATACACCAGCAGTCTTATGTTCCACGGGGTGTTTTGCTTGTCAGGCAGGAAGAATTGGCGACGCAGTTCCACCCATCCGAAAAATTTCGCCGGCCAATGGCACAGTTCGCAGGTTTCCGGAGAGGGCCGCAGGTTCTGGACCGGCACTGGAATGGGCCGGGGATATATGTTGGTAACGGTGGCATAGACCTGATAGAGGCCGGAGAGCTTGGCGCGGACAAACCAGGAGGCGCCCGGGCCGATATGGCATTCCGTACATCGTAACCTTGAGTGGGGGGAGATTTTGTACGCGGTGTATTCCGGCTTCATCACCGTGTGGCACAAAGCCCCGCAAAACTGCGACGATTCCGTTACCTCAAACGCGCGGTAGCTTCCTAATGAGGTGAGCATAACAAAAAGGACCGCGCAGGCAAGCGCCGCGACAAGGTGGCGCGTGCGCCTCCCGCCACTTGCCTCAACGCGGGCCTCCGCCGCCGTCAGCTTTTTGCGCCGGCGGAGTTCCAGCCATAATCCCACTCCCGCGAAAATGAGGCCGATCCAGATAAATGACGGGACAATCAGGAAGACCAGGATGCCCATGTAGGGCTGTCTGAAACCGGTAAAAAAGTCAATGGCTATCAGACAAAGCGCGGCGAACAGGCTGCACGTGGCCACCACAAGGCCGAAGATGCCAACCCAGTTGCCGACCAGGGCGGAAACCCATTGGGGACGCGCGGACTTATGCCGATTCATGAAGGGGTTCCAAATCGATGCTGAAGGAGCGGATGCAGCCGGTCACAACCCTCATTTTTTCGCAATTGACTTAATATACGCGATAACGTCCTTCAGTTGTTCGTCGGTAAACTTGAATTCCGGCATTTTTATTTGCGGCCCGCAGGCTTTCTTGGGGTTGGTGAGGGCCTCTTTGAGGTGGGCGTCGGTATTTGTCCCGACAAGCATTTCCATGGGCTTGCCCTGGACCGGCTTACCCGGTTCGGGCTCCTTGTGGCACAGAGCGCATTTTTTGCTCTCTACCAGGGCCTTTCCCTTTTCCGCGGAACCGCCTTGAGCCCATGCAGACGCCGCAATTCCTAGCAACACCAAAAATAGGACCGTCACTTTAAATTTCATTTTCCCTCCTGTGGTTTGTGAACGGACAGCCGGCTTTTGCCCGCCCAATGCAGCCGGCTCTAAGAAGAGATAAGAACACCAAGGCCTACCACCTGCGCTTGGCAGTTGTTCACTACGCCGTTGCTGTCTTGGTTGTAGCGAAACCTGATCGTGGTATTAAACTGCGAACCTTGGTTTTATGGCCCAGACCGCCTTCCCCCTCAACATAGTTGGCCAAGGCAATCACGAAGAAGGCCCACCGCCATTTTCAGTTTATCCCCGGCGCACGATAGAAGCAACATTATAACAATGAGGACGCGGTTGACCCCTCTTGCCCCCTAACTCGCAAGCTCACGCTAGAACCTGTACTGTAAAAATGCCTGCACAATATGCGCCGTGGCGTTCCGGTAGAACCCGTCCAGGGTATTGTACCCCTGATTGTTGCCCGCCACGCCCGCGGCAGTGATTCCCTGTGTGTAAAGCCTTTGGTACGCTTTGCTCAGGCCGAAGACCTCAAATATGTATCCCGCTTTGCAAGCCCAGTGGTCGTTGAACTTGTAGGTGAGAAAGGTATTTATATCGCCGTAGTATTCGTTCAGACTGGGCATGATATGGTTGTTGAAATTCGAGTTCGAAAAGGAGTAGCTTGCTCTGGTCGTGAAGTCCAGCTTGTTCGGAATGAGCTTAACGTCCGCTCTGGCGATGAAAGTGTCATAGGAATCGGAGGTGGTCAATACGGGGCCCGAATCACCCGTGACCACACCAGGTTGCCCGAGAAGTGGGTAGGCGAGGGCCAGTTCTTCGGAGTGGAGTTGCTGGTGGTCGTATCCCAGGCTAAGGGCGACCCGGTCATGCGGCCTCCAGCTCACATCCGCTCCGGCCGACCAGCCTCTATCGCTTTGGAGACCAAATGTCGAGTTACCAAATGTATTGTCAGTATAAGTGTCGCTATGGATCGAGAAATTGAATGAGCAGGTAACACTATTCAAGGGATCCACTTCTGCAATGACATTAGCCTTGTTTTGAATGAGGCTTCCCGAGTAGAATTTGTAAGTCAGCAGGGACGTCGGCTCAAATACAAACTCGTAATTCAGAAAATTACTCCCTGTCCGGGCGGTGAACTCATAGTTGGTTGTCAGGCTCAGCCAGTCAGTAGGAGACAGCCTGAGGCCCACCCGGGGCGAGTTACTCGAGGTACTGCCCTGCTCATAGTTGCGGTCGACTCCCTGCCAGGTATAGCCGAGCTCGAAGGCCAGCATGTTGTTCACTCTATAGTCGGCGCCGAGGTTGACCGTCTGCCGTATATACGAATACTGCTCCAATCGCCGATCGAATGCGGTCCCTCCGGGGATGTTGAATGCCAGGTTTAAAATATTAGTATTTACGTTATTATTATCAAAATCATAAGCCCGGTACGAGGCCTTCAAGGTTAACTGGGGGATTGGACGGCTTACACCCGCAATATACGCGGCAATAGTCGTAGCGCTAAGACCCGCACCGCCGGTATATCTTCCAGCCGCGGTAGGGGGGGGACCCGCAGCAGTGGTAGCCTCGAAGGTGTAGTCGTTCTGGGCGAGCCAGCCGTAGGACAACGAACCGGAGATCCTGGTCTTGTAAAAGGATTTCAGGTCCAGTGCCCCTTCAGCGGTAACGTAGTTGGCCATATTGCTTGGAGGCAGGGAGACATAGGTGTTCGCATTGTTAGGCAACAGCATGTCTGCCTGCCCATTCTCAAAGGTCGAAAGATGATAAGTCACACGACCCTGAAACACCGACTGCTTATCATTCGCCTGAGGCTGATCATATTCCACGCCGGCCCTCAGGTCGTTTTGCCTATAATTAATCGGTCTGAGATAGGTGGTAAAATTATAGGGGTTGCCAGGACCTACAACAAAGCTCCCTGGTTGACAGCCGGTTCTTCTCAGGAATTGGTCCTCGGCGAAAAGGGCGATCTCCGGGGTTGGCTCATAGTAGCCGCTGAACCGCAGTCTCTGTATATAGATCCCTATATTTCTAGTAGAGGGATTCACCGTGCAGTAAAGGTGTTGAAACTGGTCATACTCGATTTGGGCGTGGTAGACCCCGAGTTTGCCCGCCTCGAGGAAGTAATCCTGATCGTGGTTTAATCCCGGATGGCTCATCCGGAATCCATAATAATCGAGGCCTTCCTTGCTCTCCAGCTTTAATTCCGAATCCGCCAGAAACCCCTGGGGGAAGGGGCGATACTCTTTCAAATATCCCCGATCCATGTGTCTGGGTAGATCGGAGAGCCATCCTCCGCCCACTGAGATAAAGCCATTCAGCGTATAAGTAATCACGTCCGTCTCAGCAGACCCGCCCGCGCAGGTCAGAGTGATAAACATGACTGCGAGAAAAACGGCCCGGATTTCTCTCTTAAACTTCATCTTCATCACCCCCCCCTATCTTACCTAAAGAATAAATTGCCCTGGACATTGTTGCTGCCGTGGATGTTCCGGTGACAGTTGACGCACGCAGTGCCGGCCATTATACCTATCCTTGTCTTTATACTTCCCGCCGGCCCGATCGTGAAAGGAACGTTGTGGAAGGTAATGTGGCAATCCCGGCACAACCTGATTGGCGGGGATTTCAGCAGGCTGGGATAGGCGCTGCCGTGGGGCTGATGGCAATTGAAGCAATCCTCCATGACGGGCGGGTGCTGAAAAAGGAACGGACCCCGGTACTGGGCGTGGCAGTTGAAGCAAAGTTCTCTGGTGTCAATAGCCTTGACGAGCTTGGGCGAGGTAGTCCCGTGCGGGTTGTGGCAACTCGTGCAGTCCATTTTTCCCTCGCGCATGGGATGATGCGAAAATTTGTTCTCGGCGCGAACTTGCTCTTTATGACAGGTAACGCAAGTATCCTCCACGTTTAAATTGGCGAGTTGAAAACGTGTCAATGCTCCCGGTCCCGTATGGACCACGTGGCACGTAGTGCAAGCGAGGCCTTTGGTCTCATGAACACTGCCAGACCAGAAAAGCCTCTCTCTCTTTTCATGGCACTTGAGACAGACATCGGTGCGCATGGAAACGGGCGTTGGCGACCCCTTGGTAAATCGAACCATACCCGCGACGGATTTGCCTCCTGAACTGACATGCTCTGTTCCCGATCCATGACACGTTTCGCACCCAATTCTTTCCGCAGCGGTACGGGGGTGCTTCAGAAACAGCTTGCCCATGGCCGTCTTTGCGAGTTGATCGTACACTGGGGAATGGCAGGTTTGGCAGATTTCCACACCTGCATACTCTTCTTTGGACTTTTCGGCCTTTTTGGCCTCCTCTTTTGCCGGTTCTTTTGAGAAACTTGTAAGATTTTCTTCCCTTACCGGAATGTGTTCTCGCGGAGCTGAAGTGCAAGAGAAAAAGAAACCCAGTATTAGAAAGACAAGACCCAGTGCGGGTATGAAAATTCTGCGCATCGCCTCCCCCCCCGGTGATGTCCATTAAATTGCGGAAATTGGTTTCAGGGTATTACCTTCCAGTTTTTGTTGAGCATTTGGGTTATGGTATACAAGATATGATCAGAACTGGCCTCATTGGTGAAACAGTTGTTCATGGACCGGGTGCGCCGGCGCACCTCCCGGAAAGCCCGTTCCAGGATATTGGTGGTGCGGATGGATTTCCAGCGTTTTGGAGGAAAGTCATAAAAGTGCAAGCAGTTAAAGAGATCTTTCTTCATGCACTTCACGGCCCGTTCCTCCTCTACCTGCCACCTGGACTCCCTGGCCTTGAAGCGCTTGAGGGCCTCTTTGCGGCTCTCGGCGCGAAGATGAGCTTGGCTTCCTTCAGACAATAAGCCTGGTTAACCTTCCTGATCTTTACCGCCACGTTGCGCATTTTATGAGCGATACCGCGCTGCACTTTGACACAAGGGTAGATGGCCTTCAGGGCCTTGATCAGACCGGGGTTGCCGTCGGTAATGATAAGTTTCAGGTTTTTACTTTTATGGTTAAAATAATAGGAGATGTCAAGGAAAAAATCAGGAATTAAGGATTTTTCCTAGCCCCTGTATCTGGCCTTGGGCCGGCTGCTCTGGGGGCGGCGGGCCCTGGCCTCGGCCCAGGCGCAGATTAAGACACTCAGCGCAATCTCGGTCTCTCAACAACGCGGGTTTGCAGGGCTTTCTTTGCTATGCTCATGCTTTGGGAGCAGGAAGTCGGCGGTTCGAATCCGCCCGTCCCGACCAGATTTTGGTCGAGAGTACAAGAGGTTGGCAATCGATGGGTTGTCAGCCTTTTCCCATTATTGACTCCGCATGATCCTAAGCCGAATCTCGATAATCCCCGTTTAGCTTGGCTATCAGCCTCAAGCGGTGATTTGCCTAGGGTGGAAACGATTTTTTGCCCTGCCTGCGGCGCCCTTTCAGCCCAATCCTTCTCAAGATGATTGGGGTTCTTTTTCCTGAAAATTCTTGATGGCCAGCGTCAAGGCCTCGGCTCCCAGGTTGGAGCAATGCATCTTATTCGGGGGCAGACCACCCAGGGTTTCGGCTACCAATTTATTGGTAATCTTCTTGGCCTCCTCCAGCTTCTTGCCTTTAGCCATTTCGCTCACCATGCTGGACACGGCGATGGCGGCTACACAGCCAAAAGTCTGGAACTTCACATCCTCCAGGCGGCCATCTTTGACTTTGATATAGAAGGTCATCATATCTCCACAGACGGGATTGCCCACTTCACCAATGCCGTCAGCATCTTCGATTACCCCGGCATTGCGCGGGTTGTTAAAATGATCCATCACCACTTGGCTATACATCTTTAACTCCTTATTCGGCAGGACTGGTTCCCGCCGCTTTTATGACATCGGCCAGGCTAATGGCAGACAATTTGTCAAACATCGCCTGGGCTGCCTCTTTCCAGAGACGACGGGTCAAACAGGTTGAAGACCGCTCACAGGACTCGTCTTTGTCAGAACATTCTGCAAGACTCGCACCTTCTTCCAGTAACGCCACGATTTCCCCCACGGTAATCTCCTCAGGGGGCTTGGCCAGGGTATGACCGCCTTTGGGGCCGCGCACGCTTCGGATATAATCGGCCTTCTTCAGGGGAATGATGATCTGCTCCAGATATTTCACCGAGATCCCCTGCCGTTCGGCCACATTGGCCAGGTGAATGGGGCCATCATTATAATGCTGGGCCATATCCACCATAAGACGGGTGCCGTAGCGGCTCTTGGCGGAGAGTTTCATCCTTAAGGTCCCACTGCCAATTTTTTCCGCCAGACCGGGGAGAACGAACGCAGGTTCTCCACGGCTTGGGGCAGGTGCTCCAGCACATGGTGAACTTCGTCTTCCCGATTATCCCGATTGAGGGTAAAAACCAGGGAGCCCTGGGCCACTTCCGGATTGATGCCGATGGCGGCCAAAACCGGCGAGGCCTTGAGGGCCTTGGAGGCGCAGGCCGAACCGGTGTTCGCATATATCCCCTGGCTACTCAACCGGTAAACCAGGGCTTCCCCTTCAATGCCTTCAAAGCAGAAACTGGCATGCCCCGGCAGTCTATTTTCCGGATGGCCGGTATAAAGGACAGAGGGGACATTCTCCCGGATTCCGGCGACCAAAAGATCCCGCAGCCGCGCCAGGTAGACGGCTTTCTCAGCCAACTCCTGCAGGCCTAATTCCGCCGCCCGCCCCAGCCCCACGATGCCGGGGATATTCTCGGTGCCGCCTCGCCTGCCTTGTTCTTGGATGCCGCCGTTGAGCTGGGGCACCAGGCGCAGTTTGTTACGAAAATACAAGGCCCCAATGCCTTTGGGGGCTCCAAGAGCCGGACCCGAAATAGTTAACAGATCCACGCCCAACTCTTTCACATCCACCGGCACCTGGCCCACGGTAGCCACGGCATCAGTATGAAAGGGAACCCCAGCCGCCCGACAGACCGCCACCAGTTCGGGGATATCTTGGAGGGTGCCGATTTCGTTACTGCCGTGACCGATGGAAACCATTACCGTGGCCGGAGTGAGGGCCTTTTTGAGACGATCCGGATCAACCCGACCGTAACGGTCCACCGGCAGGAAGGTCACTTCAAAATCGAAAAACTTCTCCAGGAATCTCGCCGAATTAAGCACCGAGTGGTGCTCGATGGCCGAAACTATCAGATGTTTCCCTTTCTTCAGGAAACTAGCCAGGGCCATTCCCTTGATGGCCAAGTTATTGGCTTCGGCGCCCGAAGAGGTGAAAATAATCTCATCGCTGCGAGCCCCCAGGAGCCGGGCCACCTTCTGGCGCTGCTCTTCCATGACACCTTTGATTTCAGAGCCGAGATCGTAGACGGCAGATGGATTGCCAAAACGTTCAACAAAGAAAGGCAGGATGGCCTCCAGAACTTCGGGGCGGACCGGGGTAGCCGCCGCGTGATCCATATAGGCTCGTTTCATGGCTTGTCCTCAGGATAGTTTTTTTATGTAAAGCTTATAGCAATCGTCACAGGCATCTTCACAGATGCCCATGAATTCTTGTCCATGTTTGGCGCACCAAGCCGGGATGTCTTCCAGGGCGCCATCGTAATCGGTTAAAATTTCCAGCACCTGGCCCTTCTTCAGGTCTTTCAATAGCTCCATCGGCTCCAGCAGGTGCATAGGGCAGGCACGATAGACCAGGTCAGCCGTGGCATCGGCTGGGCATTGATCCAAGAATTTCATGGCCCTTCTCCAACTAATTTAATCTATATTAATTAAGTATTATATAATTCCTCAGCTATCTGAAGTCAAGAGGGGGTGATAAAAAAATTTAAAGGGGGAACCGAAATGGATTATGGTGGGCAGGTTTTGGAAATTGCCTCAGCGGTATTGGGGGCTTTATTCGTCGATCTTCGGCGCAAACCGCAGCCGTTCCCCCAGCCCAACGGTTATCGGATTAGCGATACCTGCTGAGGCTGTCGAAAAAGCTATTCCCCGGGGTTACTTCCTTTTGCACAATATTTCTACCAAACAAAACCCTTTCCCTTGTAGCCGCGCTTGATGCCGAAATCCGCCCCGAGCTGCCCCCGGGAGAGGAAGTAACCCACCACGTGCCAGAGTTTGGTGGTCGGAATCAGGATCAGCAGTAGCTCGCCGCACAGAACGTGGACGATGAGCCACAGATTGTAGTCCGGCGGCGCCTGGTGCACCGCCAGAAAGCCGGTGACAAAGGGGGCGACGCTCACCAGGATCAAAAAGTAATCATAGAGCGTGGTGACGATCCTGACCTCGGGCAAGCCGAGGCGCCGGATAGCGATGGCCACCGCCGCGACCATCACCACGATAGTCAACAGGTCTGCCAGGCCCATAGACATAGTCGGCCAATTCACCCCCCAGCGCTCCTTGAAAATGACCGCATGCCCCAAGAGGAACAGGGGCACCGCCACCAGTCCGACATGGAAGAGGAAAAAGATAGTGGTGTACAAAGGCTTGGCCCGCCAGCCCACGGAATAGAAGGGGATCAGCCAGTGAATAATGGAGCGCAGGGCGCCCTTGATCCCCAGGTATGGGTGGGCCTGGTAGGCCACGCGGTCGAGTTGCCAGTCGAGGCCGCGGATGTAGGTTACGACCCGATAGGCCAGCCCCCCGAAGAAGACGAGGAAGGACAGCCACAGCATGGGTCCGGTTAAAAATATATATAATTGTTGCATATTATACTCCTCCGCCAGGGCCAGGACGGCCCTCGTCGCTACTTGATAAAGGTATCTTCGTCCCGGCCGGTAATATAAAGCCAGAAACCGAGGAGGCCCAGGACCGAAACGGCCATCAGGAGATAGGCCGCGCCCTTGGTATAAACCAAGAAGTCATGCAAGGTATAAAATTGGTTTTCCATAGGTTTTGTCCTTAGTGTCCAAAGGTTTGGGGATGGCGGTGCAATTTGTGCTCCACGAACTCAGGCCTCTCTTCCTCCTCACCCTCATGGGGAACATGCTCCCGGTATTGGGGATCCTCATAGAAAATAGGCATGTAGGTCGAAATGAACCGGAATAGCAACACCCCGATGGTGACGACGTAGACGGAGATGGCAATCTCCATCCAGCTGGGGAAGTACCGGTCCGCCGGGGCCAATTGCCAGTTGAAGGCGAACCAGGAGACATTGAAGCGGTTGAGCACGATGCCTAGTACCGTCAGCACTGCGGCCCACCGGCACAGTTTCAACTTTTGCTCCCGCACCGCGATGGCGAAAAGGAAACAAGGCAGTGCCACGAATCCCAGGAGTTCCAGCAGGAACCAGGCCCCGTAGCTGGTCAGGAGGTAGTCCCATTTGTCGTCCAGGGCTATGCCGATGACCTTGAGCAGGAAGTAGCCGGCCAACACCAGGGCCGCGCCCTTGGAAAATCCCCGGACCACGCTATCGTGCTCGCTCAGATAAGTTTTGTCCATCTTGTCGTGCATATAGTAGTGGGAAAGGGTCCCTTCGAAGATCACCATGGACAAACCCGCGGCGATGCTGGATATGAAGAAAAAGAGCGGGAGGTAGCTGGAATACCAGAGCGGGTGCAGCTTGGAGGGCGCGATCAAGTACAGGGCTCCCAGCGAACTCTGATGCATGGTGGAGAGAACGACCCCGAAGATGGTCAAGGCCAGGGTGGCCCGGACGATGAGGTCCCGGGGTTTTCTAAAGCCGAGCCACTCCAGGCAGGACGGCAGCCACTCGACAAACAGGGTGATTAAATAGAGAAAAACGCACAAGCCCACTTCGAAGAGCACCGAGGTGGTGCCTTGCTGGACGAAGAAGGGATAGGGCAGCCGCCATGGACGGCCTACGTCGTAGCTCAAAGCGAAAACCACCAGGGAGTAACCCAGGAAGGCGGTGAGAATCGCTGGCCGGACCGCAGAGTGGTAGCGTTTCAGGCCAAAGACGTAGCAGGCCGCCGAGGTGCAATAGCCGCCGGCCGCCAGAGCCACGCCGCACAAGAGGTCAAAGGCGATCCAAAGCCCCCAAGGGTTATTATCCGACAGGTTGGTGACTCCCCCAAGCCCCTTGGTGAAGCGCAGGAAAGTGATCACCGCCCCGATGAGGATGATGATGGTGGCCACGACATTGAACGGAGTGAACCACGATTTTTTACCGGCAGGGATGTCGGTGTTCATGTTTATTCACCCTCCTGGCCCGGACCCTTGGCCGCCTCTTCCAGAGCTTTCTTCACTTCGCGCTGGATGGCGGCCTTCTGGTCGGCTTCGGCCTTGGTCATTGCCTTTTTCAGTTTGGCCTCAGCCTCTGCTTGGGTCTGGGCCATGGCTTTGGCCACCGCCTGGGCTGTTTCTTCTTGCGCGATCGCGTTTTTGCGTTTGTTGATGGCATAGATGCCGGTCAAAAGCACCGGCCAGACCGCAGCCACGATGGGCACCGCGGCCAGGGCTCCAGAGGTCAGCTCGGGCGCCGGCAGGGTCCCCAAGTCCTCCCGCATGCCCAGCGCCGCGAAGGGCACGCCCGAAAGATAGAGCCAGTTGGTGCCGCCCATCTCGTGCTCCCCGTAAATATGATTCAAGTACCGGCCCGGAAAGTCGCAAAGGCGCTTCCGGGCAATCTGGATCAAATCCTCGCGCCGGCCATAGATCAACGCCTCCACCGGGCAAGCCCCCACGCAGCCCGGCACCGTCAGCTTGCCGGAAGTGATCAACGGATGGCACAGGGTGCATTTCATGATCCTGGGGGTCAAGACCTGACGGTACTCGAAAGTCGGGATCTCAAAGGGACAGGCGATCATGCAATAGCGGCAACCTACACACACCGTGCCGTCCCAAGTTACTGCGCCCTGCGGGGTTTTGCTGAAGGCCCGGACGAAGCAGGCCGAGGCGCAGGCCGGCTCCAGACAGTGGTTGCACTGCCACTTCTTATAGACCGGCCCGGCGGCGCCGGAAATGTTATCGTAGCGATTGACCACGGTATAGGTCCACCAATGAGTCCGGCGTTTTTTGTTCAAGACGCTCAGGTCCTCAAAGGGTTCCGGTGGGGGGGGCAGCTCGTTAACTTTATTGCAGCCCGCCTCACAGCGGCGGCAACCAATGCAGCGGGTGGCGTCGAACAGCACGCCGAAGCTCCCGGGATACCCCTTGAACTCCGGGTGTCCAGCCGCGTGAGCCGGCTTGGCCAGCGCCGCACCCAATCCCGCGGCTCCTAACAGGCCAAGAAATGTTCTTCGTTCCATTGATATACTCCTCTATCAGCCCAAGGCCGAATTACTTCTTCTTTTCCAGGTGACACTCAGTGCAAGCCGTGGCGGAGAGCTTCTCTAGCTTCATGTCCTTATGGCAGCTCATGCACTGCCGGTGGAACGCAGCCAGCAGGGCCGGACGATTTCCCTCCCGCACTTCCTTGCTGGCGATGCGGTGGCAACTGACGCAGGGGGGCGGATTCTTGGCCGGCGGGCTGTAATGATGGCAGCCTTGGCACATGGTGCCCGGATCCCCATGGAAGTAGGCCGCCAGGGCATTGCCCTGCATACCCGCCATGAGGGCTTGAACCTGTTTGCGGTGCGTAAACTCCACTGGCTTGTATTGATCCAATAGCTCCCGAATCACTACCATATCAGGGATGTCGGCCTCAGCATAGGTGCCAGGTTCCATCTTCCGGCTCTTGAGGATGGTCTCGGCCAGGCCGGTCTTCTGCGGCATGAGCAGGTTTGCCAGCTTCTCCGGCAAGATTCCGGCACCCGGCAAGGTTACCGGAATATGACACTGCTTGCAGTTGGCGTCTTCCGGCTTGCCGAGCTTGCTGATGTGGTTATGGCAGCCGGCGCAGTTTGGTGAGGCCTGTTTGGCGCGGTGGCAGCCGATGCAGCTCGGCTGGTCCTTCAGGGAGTGCATCGCCTTCTCCAGGGTTACCATGCCGCCTTCTTTGGCGCCACCCAGGGTATGGCAGTCCCCGCAGGCCTCCATGGAGGCATGGTGGCAGACCCGACAATTATTATTATATTTTTCATGGGCCTGGTGGTCAAAGGCCACCGGGTCCATCAAGCCGGCCTTGATGGCCTTGAGGTCTTCGAGTTTGGGGGTGATCAGGGCCGCATCGGGCTGGCCCCGCAGCAACCGCGGGACTTCCTTATTAGGCAGCTTGGCCACCACCTCCTGGTCGTTTTTGGCCACCAGGACCTGGCCCGCGGCGCTGTGACAGCCGGCGCAGGTGTAAGGGGTATCCTTCACGCCCTTGTTGGCCAGGTTGAGGTGGCAGAGCACACACTGTTGGTGCGCCGCCTGCTCCAAGCTCTTGACCCTCTCTTGGGCCTTTTTCAAGTGGCAATCGCGGCAACTCTCTTCCTTGCCCCTGGCATAAACGAGCTTCTGGGTCTTTTTGTCAAATTCATGATGGCAACTGGCGCAGTTGTCCTTCCCGCCGGCCACCGCCGGGATCTGCTTGGAATCCACGTGGCGGAAGTGTAGCACCTTGTTCAGGCCGGCGTCGATCCTAACTGCCTGGGGCGCCTCGGCGTTGTGGCAGTCGCGACACAAACCATCCGGCGGACCGCTGGGCTTGCCGGCCGCGGCCGTCTCCATGTGACAGCCGATGCAGTATTGATGGTAGATGTCCTTGATTTCTGTGGGGTTGGTGATCTCGTGGCGTTTGAAAGCCGGGGAGAGTTTACCGTTTTCCACGAAGTGGCAGGCCTCGCAGGTCTTCTTCTCCTTCAGCAACACCTCGGTGTGTTTATCGTGGAAGAAGGAGACCGGCGGCAGCTCTAGCTTCCCGTAAGCCGCCAGGGTGTTGATCTTGACTAAGTCTGGGCGCCCCAACTCTGGCGTCTTCACCGCCTTCGCCAAATCCTCCCCGCCTTGGGCCCCGATACAATAAAACAAGACCGCGGCGCATATCAGCAGGAACCCAGCCCCTCGCAACAGTGATCTAGCTTGCCCCATAAGTCTGATCCTTAGCTGATTATTACTAATTATATCAAGCAATTATAATCTTTTCTCGTTAAAACTTTAATTATTTATCAATTTGGACTTGATGTCAAATTTTTTAGGCACAGAGATAAAATTTTTTAAGGCGGTTTAATTTTTGGCGAGTCTACCTGGCCATGACCGATGATGAATTTTAACCAATCAAGCCAGACTAATTTTTCTATTTGTCTAAAAAATAGCTGCCAGGGGGGCAGCCGAGGCCCACTGTACCGCGGCCGGAGGCGCATTCCGGAAGACGAGCTGTGGCCGGTGCCTCTTGGCTCTAGGAAGTTTACCTGTTCTGCTGAGTAACTGAGCAGTGGCAAAATCAGCCAATTTTTTCCAGAGCGCATATTTAAGTTGACTTTTGCATGGTCCCCTATATATTATATTTTCGCAAAGGAGTTTGCGGCTTTTTCTCAAATATACTACTAGGGGGGGAAAAGCCGGGTGTCAACCTTAGCTAAGGAGGAAGGAGTATGCGGTCAAAAGTGGTGGTAGGGTTGATGGTGGCTTTGGTGGCGGTATTTTTCCTGTCAAGCGCCGCACTGGCCCAGCAGAAAGTCGGTGGCGCCAAGTTGCTTTGCGTCTCCAAGCAGGAACTCAAGGGTGAAGAAACGGTAGCCTCGTGCCTGGCCAAAGGTGAGCGGTTCGCGGTGATGGATCCTTACGGCATCGTGCGGATCCTGACCCCGGAAGAGGTGGAGCTGACCAAGGCTTTTAATCCCAAGGCCTTTGAAACCCGGGCCTTCGGCATGAAATACCAGAAGCTGGCTCCCACGATCGCACCGCTGCCGGTTTCCCCGGAAGTGGGTGGTTAATTTAGCCGCCATGGCTTGGGGTTTCTAGCACAGAGATCCCGGCTGAACCACCGAATTAAGCCCCCGAAGTTTGCTTTGGGGGCTTTTGCTTTTTCAAGGAATCCTTTTATTTCTTGATTCATAAACTCCTTTAGCCTACCAAGAGTAGAGGCACAAATTGCTGTGCCCTGCTTTCCCCAAATTGACCATTTCCAGCCAGGTGACAACGCCCTCGCCAATGCTTATTTTTAGGGGGTCTTTGCATGCCAGTTCTTAAGGAGTTTCAACTTATGGCCGACAAAACGAAACTCGCCATCCCCCGCCGCCGTTTCCTCCGCCAGTGCAGCGCCCTGACTGCGGTGGCCGTCTTTTTGGGCCCGGCTCAGCTCCGGGCTGCGAAGAACAAAGCCGCGGCCGAAGTTGGCGTCACTCCCACCGAGGACCTGATGCGGGAGCACGGCGTCCTGCGCCGCCTCTTGCTTGTTTATGGCGAAATTAAAGAACGCTTGGGCGGCGGCAAAGAATTTCCGCTCGCGGCACTTACGGGGGCCATCGACTTGATACGCCGTTTCATCGAGGATTATCACGAAAAGGACGAAGAAGACTCCATCTTCCCCAGATTCGAAAAGGCTGGCAAGCTGGTGGACCTGGTGAAGGTCCTATATGCCCAGCACCAAGCGGGCCGGAAGGTCACGGCCCAACTCCAGGGTCTGGCTACGCCGGCCGCCCTGCAACAACCGATGGAGCGACAAAAGCTGAGTACATATCTGGAGGACTTTATCCGCATGTACCGGCCCCACGCCGCCTGGGAAGACACGGTCCTCTATCCCGCCTTCCGTTCGGTCATCACCCCCCAGGAGTTTGATGCCTTGGGCGACCAATTCGAGGACAAGGAACAGGAATTATTCGGCAAAGACGGCTACGAGAAGATTGTCGCCGAAGTAGCGGGCTTGGAGAAACAGCTCAGGCTCCATGACCTGTCCCAATTTACGCCGAAGGTTTAGTGGTAGGGTGCGAAAAATTGCCCCGCAAGAATATTTCTTATGTCCGGGAGATTAATCTCCGGTTTTAGCGAACACGGAGGCCTGCCCTGCCAACTGCTCACGGTTTACGGCTTACTGCCCCCTTCCTTTACCGGGACCAGCAGGTTGTCCCAGCCCTGACGCTTTATAAAAAGTCCTTGCCCATGGGTAATTAGGCTGGTCAAAAACCACTGTGGTTTGCCGTCCGGACGGGTGAGAAGCTGGAAAGTGGCGGCATAAATAGCGCTCTTTTGCGCCTTGTCGCTGGGGTTCACCAAGCTTACATAAGCCACCTGGGTAGTCCCGCCGGCCCCCGGGTTAAACAGGCCATGAAACTCCGCCACCTTGCAGTAGCTGGGATTCCAGCCATCCAAAGTGGCCAGGACCGCCGCCACCGCCAAGGGCGGCTCCGCCGCCGGAGGCAGACTGCACCCGAGAAATCCGACCAACAGCATGATTAACGCCGCCGGCAGGCGGCGCCCACCTGAGAGTTGCATGGCTTCCTGCTCCCCGTTCAAGAAGGTTCTTTAATAATCCGCATGGCTCTAACAGTCGGGCATCACTTCAAGAGCCCGGTCTCTTTAAGCCAGTCCACTACCTGCTTCATGGCTTCTGGCCCTTGGGCCTCCAATCTACCCCGCTGATTAAAAATCATCAAATGCGGGATAGAATGCAGTTGGAATTGTTGGGCCAGAGGCGACTGCCAATCGATTCTCCCGGAAACTTCCGGCCGCTGAATATTCACCTTCTTAATCACCAGATCCGAACGCTTTTGGGCCAGTTGCTCCAGCAACGGCGCCAGGCGCAGGCAAGGCGGACAATAGGGGCTGAAGAAATCCACCACGGTGATTTTGCCTCGGACCGGTAGCTGCTTGAGTTCGATAGGCTGGCCGCCCCGGCCGGCATTGACCTCCGGCACCGCCCCGCCGTAGGACGGGCCGATCAGGCCGCAGATCAGGCAAAACCCCGCCGCCAAAACGGTTAGAGTTGCAGGGATTCGGCCGGTTTTTGCCCTTAAATAGTTCCTCGCCTCAAGCTGGCCCATCATTTTCCCAGCCCTCCCCCCGTCTCGGTATTAAGAATAATGGGCAGGCCGTCTTTACCGCCCACGATGATAACCTTGGTATTATTGGATTCAGCCAGATGGGAAGTGGCCTCAATGCCTTTCCAGCGCAAAAGCTGGTCCGAGATGCCCTGGGAGACGATCTTCTGAAAGTCCTGGATGCCCTGAGCCTCAATGCGTTTGCGCTCGGCCTCCTGCTTTTCTTTGATCAGGATGAACTCCATGCGCTGGGCCTCAAAAAGCGGTCCTTTGAGGATTTCGCCTTTTTCCCTCCTTGCCTATTTTTTTAACAATCGGCTCCGGGGGCGTCCCACGTTAATGAACACCGCCTGAAAATCCCGGTACAGCCTCTTGTTGTGCCGCAATCGGTGGCATTTCTTCAGGTAAGTCTTGGGATCGGGGTTGTCGGCCAACAGGTCCAGCCCCTCCCACTTCTCCCGCCGGGGATAGGCGTAATAAGGGTAAGCTTTGTCCACCCCTCGGATGTAAGTCACCAGGGGCACCACCCACTCCTGCCGGGCCAGATAGAGGCGGTGCATGCCGTCATTGATGAGCAGGGCCACGGTGCCATCGGCCTCGATGGACTCCTCCACGATGGGGGGATAGAGGTCGTAGCTCGCCTCGGAGCCGTCCTCCTGACGCACCGTGTAGGTAAGATAACCGTTCAGGCGGAATAGGTCCACCCCGAGCTCAGCCAGGCTCCAACGCAATTCCTGGGTCTTGCGCAGTTCCTCCAGCCACAAATAATTCTGGGTCGGATAAAGATAATCGGGGTGAATCTGCTCCAGCGTGATGAGCGCCTGCTCATAAATCAAAACCTCCGGCCGTTGCATCAGGGGAACTCGCCGGAGGCAAGCAATTAATTCTTCAACAGAATGTCGCTTGAGGGCAACGATGTTCATTTGTTGAAACACAACTTGGCTGACGTTCAGAATACCGATATCTGGGCCAGATATTACCATTATTCCCGCGGCCCTGGGAATTTTTTTTATAAGTTGAGATTGTAGGGAAAGTCTCTTGAGGAGGAGGAGGAAGGGGGATTCTATTATGGTTGGCAATAAAGAGACCGGGCTTGTCAGCCGCTCTCAACAATTACCGCGTATAAGCCGGACGGCCGGTGCGAAAAGAAAGGGCCCGAACCAGTCGTGGATGATGTAGCCGCAAACCGGATCAGCTTCGGCAACTTCGGTCTCCCGGGTCCTGGAACCCCCGAGGAAGTAAATGCTGCTGGAAGTCCAAACGTCATCTGGCAGCGGTTCCGCCAACCACACCATGAAATTTTCGTCTCGGTCAAAGTATGCCATAATCTTAACCTTTGTGGGATTAGATGCAATTTCCATTCCAAATGTTAAGATCGCCCTTATGCCCGGACGCCAACCCTGGATTTATTTCCTCCTTTGCCTGGACGTCTTTGCCTGAGAGAAGTTTTGCCTCTCGAAACCATTAGGGCCAGCCCTGCAGCACACAAGCCTCGCACCGGGGTTGGGGCCGGCAGAATTCCTTGCCCAAACGCACCAGCAGGGCGTGGTATTCCTGATAAAGCCCCACCTCCGGGGGCAGGCGGTCCATGAACAGCCGTCTTAGCTCTTCATAAGTAGAGGATTCCGGGGCCAGGTCATGGCGGCTCAAGATCCGGAAAGTATAGGCGTCCACCACAAAGGTGGGTTTATTCAAGGCGTAGAGCAGGATGCTGTCTGCCGTCTCCGGGCCAATGCCCTTTACCTCTAAAAGCCTGGGCCGCAAGTCTTCCAGCCCCTCCGCCCCCATCGCCGCCATGGACCCCTGGTAACGCCTCTGGAGCAGGGTCAGAAAATTCTTCACTCGCCGGGCCTTGAGATTATAATAACCCGCCGGCCGGAAGAAGCCGGCCAATTCGGCTTCCGGCACCGCCGACAAGGCTGCCGCCGACAAGCTGCCTTCCTCTTTGAGCCGCTTCATGACCTGGGCGACGTTGTGCCAATTGGTATTCTGGGTCAGGATGGCCCCCAGGGCCACTTCGAAAGCGGTCTCTCCGGGCCACCAACCTTGGGGCCCAAAAGCGCCCCACAACTTCTTGTAAAGCTCCCGCAGCAATTTCCCAGTTTTGCCCGCCGTCCTCATCTTTTCGGTATCTTTGCCTTGCCAGAGCTTTCTCCATCCGCCCTCGCATTTTAGCATGTTATTTGGCTGGGGCTTGTGATAAAATATCAATAAGTTTGTGGTCTTCAACCGAAAATCCCCCAGGTCTGCTGGTTTACTGACCAGTTGCGGGAGATAAACCGAATTTAATCCGGCAGCTTAAGAAATTGCCTGATTGCAGGGGCGGGTTTTTAAACCCGCCCCTCCAGTAACATGCTTCACAGGATCGAATCTTGACGAAACGCGTCATTTTTAAGCCCTATGACCTGGCGGTGGAGGTGCCGGAAGGGGAAAATCTGCTGCGCGTTGCCCTGCAAGCCGGGGTGCACATCAATGCCTCCTGCGGCGGCGAGGGGATCTGCGGCAAGTGCCGCATCCTCCTGGAAGAAGGTGAACTGGACAGCCTCCGCTCCGCCCTGATCAGCGACGAAGAGTGGAGTCTGGGCTACCGCCAGGCCTGTCAGTCCCGGGTGCTTTCCGACGTGGTGGTGCGCATCCCGCCGGAGTCCCTGCTGGACCGCCGCACCCTGACCCGACGCCGGGGCGGCATCGGGCTGCGGCCCAGCCCCATTGACCTCGCAGCCCTGAAGGCCGAGCACCTCTATAACCCGGCCTTTACCAAGCGCTTCGTCAAGCTCAACCCGCCCACCCAATCGGACAACATCAACGACCTGACCCGTCTGGAGCAGGGCCTGGCGCGCCGGCATTCGGTTAACCGCCTCACCATGGACTTCTTCCTGCTGCGCAAATTGGGCCGGGTAATGCGCGAGCAAGATTTTCAGGTGACCGCCACCCTGGACTTCTCCCGGCGCCGCTTCCGCTCCCCGCACTTGGTTAACGTGGAGCCTGGCGACACCACCCAGCGCCATTTTGCCGCGGCTATTGACATCGGCACCACCACCGTCTGGGTGCAGCTCCTGGACCTGGCCAAAGGCGAGATCCTGGGCAACGCCGCGGACTATAACGCCCAGATGAGCTACGGCGATGACGTCATCACCCGCATTCTCTACAGCCAGAAAGAGCAGGGCCTGCAAAAGCTGCAACGCTCGGTGGTGGCCACCATCAACCAGGTGCTGCACCGCCTCCTGAAACACCACAAGTTGCCGGTAGAGGAGATCTCCCACCTCACCGTGGCCGGCAACACCACCATGACCCACCTTTTTTACGGCATCGACCCCAAATACATCCGCCTGTCGCCCTACACTCCCACGGCGGGCACTTTTCCGTCGGTGCGGGCCCGGGACCTGGGCCTCGAGGTGCCGGACCATGTCTTTGTTTATAGCGTCAGCTCCGTATCCAGTTACGTGGGCGGCGACATCGTCGCCGGCGTCCTGGCCTCCGGCATCTACAAGGACCCCAAGCTTACCCTGTTCATCGATATCGGCACCAATGGCGAGATCGTCATCGGCAACCAGGCCTGGCTGGCCTGCGCCGCCTGCTCCGCCGGCCCCGCTTTTGAAGGGGGCGGCATTAAGTTCGGCATGCGGGCCGCCTCCGGCGCCATCGAAGACGTCATCATCAATCCCGAGACCTTTGAACCCACCCTGATCACCATTGACATGGTGAAGCCCAAAGGCATCGCCGGCTCCGGCCTCATCAACCTGATCGCCGCCATGATGGAGGCGGATATCATCACCCCCAACGGCAAACTGCGGGAAGACCTGAATATCCCTCGCATCCGCCGGGGCGACCACGGCCTGGAATACGTCCTGGTCTATGCCCCCGACACCCAGAGTGGCGAGGACCTCACCCTCAGTGAATCCGATATTGACAACCTGATGCGGGCCAAAGGCGCCATTTTCGCCGGCTACCTCACCCTCCTGGAAAACGTCGGCCTCAGGCTCCAGGACCTGGAACAGGTCATCCTGGCCGGGGCCTTCGGTAACTTCATCAACCTCGAAAACTCCATCGCCATCGGCCTGCTGCCGGACCTGCCCCGAGAGCGCTTCCAGTTTGTCGGCAACGCCTCCCTCCAGGGCGCCACCCTGCTGGCCTTCTCCCGGGAATTGCTGGCTGAAGAGCGCCGGGTGGCCGACATGATGACCAACTTCGAGCTCTCCGAAACCCCAGGCTTCATGAACCAATACATCGCCGCCCTCTTCCTGCCCCACACCCAGATGGAATACTTCCCCACCGTCACCGACCGCCTCCGGGCCGCCAAGGGGTAACCATAACTAATTGCAGGGGATAAAAGAATGGCCTTATCTCAAGATGTCGTTGATCGACTTTTGGTGGCAAAGGGCCTCCTTGCAAAGATTCGATTTCCGGTAGCGCATCCTGATCGAATTTCGTTAGCCCAGCGGGCGAGGTTCAAGCGGACAAAGTTCATGTTGCTTGTGTGCCAAGGGATAATGAATTAGTTAGGGAGTACTTCCCTGACCTTCCAGAGATTGAATACAAGCCTTAAGATAGCCTTAAGATACATGCGAAAAGAAATAATCTTTCAGGGGCGACCCAGCGGGTCGCCCCTACATTTTTCCCATATGGGGTTGGGGATGGGGGTTTGGGGGAAGGGGCAGGGGCCGTCGGCCCCTGGCCCCTTCCCCCAACAATCCTCTTACCCCAACTTCTTCAGCAGCCAGGCCATATTCTGGGCCAAATCCTGCATGGTCTTGATCCCCTCGGCATCGCCGGCGGCGTCGCCGGGCTTCAGGCCGTAGGCAATGGGCCAGTAGGTCGCCCCCGGCACGAACATCCCCATAATAATGAAGAAAAACTGCAACTGGGCGTAGGTGAAATTGACCCCGGCCCGCCGGGCCACCACCACCGGGCTGCCCACCTTGCGGTAAAAGGGGTTGTCGCCCTGGCGGGCCACGTAGCCGGCCCGGTCCAGGAGGGCCATGAGGTTGGGGGTGGCGGAGCCGAAATAGACCGGCGAGCCCACCAGCAGACCGTCGGCCGCGGCCATGGCCTCATAGACCGGCATGAAATCGTCTTCCTGGGCGCAGCGGTTTTTCTCCTTGGCGCATTTAAGACAGGCCCGGCAGGGCAGAATCTGCTTGTCGTGCAAGGAAATGTACTCCGTTTGCAGCCCCTGCTGCTCCAAAACCTTCAAGGCTTCATGCAGCAGCAGATTGGTGTTCCCCTCGGGCCGCGGTGAGCCGCAAATTGCCAGCACCTTCAAGGTTCTTCCTCCTTTTCGGTTAATGGCCTTAAAATAACATAATCTCAACCTCTGAGCCTCGGGCAAAATGTCCCCGCCGCCATCGGCCGGCGCCACCGGCGCAAAGAAGAGGCCTCGTCCCTGGTTTTTTAGACGCCTTTTTCTGTGAATTTACCTCAGGGATTATCCAGAAATTGAGGCGTTTTTTGGTGAAGATGAGACAGTTGACCCCTCTGGCCGTTCCGCCGCTTTCAGAATTACCGCGAATTTTTCCGCTACCGTCCCGCCCAAAACCATAGCCGTTTTTTAGGTAACATCCTTTATTTCCAGGCGTTTTTCGGGAAACACCGCCGCCGTTGCGGAACAGATTATGATAAAGTCTCAAGAGGCAGGTGCAAAAGTGTCCACGGTCCGCCATTAAGAACCTCCGAATCGAAAGATATTCGCCGGATGCCGGGTGCCTAGAGCAAGGATATCAAGGAAAAGGGGGGCAAGTCCAGAACACCTGGGACAATTGGCAAACAAACTGGGGAAAAATAGGAACGCCGTCCGGGTTCCTGAGTTTTCCCACCCGTTCGAGCCTCTAAAAAAGGGAGCCGCAGGCTTCAGCCGGCCCCGGCCCAGGCTTTCCAGCCTGGGCCAAAGAGGATTAATTTAACCGCAAGAAAAATATTCCATCTCTAAGGAAATTTTGCCAGAGGCTCCTTGGATTAGCCCGGATATGACCTCAAGATTGGCGGTTGTCGCGGAGAAAAACTTGACAGCGGCAGCATAATTGCCTATAAATGAGTGAACGCTCACATTAATTTATCGCTATGGCTCGCGACGGCAACCAGACCAAAGAATTGATCGCCCGCACCGCCCTGAAGCTCTTCGTGGCCAAGGGCATCACCGAGACCACCGTCCGGGACATCGCCCAGGCCGCCGGCCTGGCGGAAGGCACCCTGTACCGCCATTTTGAGAGCAAGGAGGAGCTGGCCTGGGAGCTGTTTCATACGAGCTACACCGTCTTTGCCCTGGAGCTGGACCGCCTCCAACAGAAATATGACCATCTACAGGACAAGCTGACCGCCATGATCCGGCAGTTCTGCGCCTTCTTCGACCGGGACCCGGTGCTCTTTACCTACCTGCTCCTGGTCCAACACTCCCAGTTGAAAAAGGTGACCCCGGAGATGGAAACCGCGGTGACCGTGCTGCAAAAGGTCATTGCCGAGGGGATGGCCCGCCGGGAGATGCCGGAAAGCGACGTGGAGGTGGCCGCGGCCATGGTGCTGGGGCCGGTGCTCCAGGTGGCGGTCTTCAAGGCCTACGGCCGCATCACCCAGGACCTGACCGGGCTGGCCGATTCCCTGGCCGCCGCCGCCTGGCGGGTTTTATACCCGGGGGGCGTGAGCGCCTCAGCGCCTTGATTTCTCCCCCAGGTTGGCTATATTTAATAATGTTTTATCCTCAATGCTTTTCACTTGAGAGGCAGGGCCGGCACTGCCTGCCAATTCCCGCAAAAAAATAGTTTAAGGAAATCAATTTAGGTTTCATTGCAAAGAGCGAAACATGAGCCGGGAAGAACTGAAAGATATAATCCGGGCCGCGGCCCCGGAAGGCAAGATCACCTGTGCCGCCGCCCTGCGCCTGGCCGAGGAACTGCTCATTTCCCGCCAGGAGATGGGTAACCTCCTCAACGAAATGAAGATTAAAATCATCCACTGTCAGTTGGGTTGTTTTTAGCCATGTCTTATCTGTTCGGTCCGGTCCCTTCCCGCCGCCTGGGACGCTCCCTCGGGGTGGATTTAATCCCCCGGAAGACCTGTCCTTTTGACTGCATCTACTGCGAGGTGGGACCTACTACCCGGAAGACCAGCCATCGTCTGGATTACCAGACGGAGGCCATTATGGCGGAACTGGCCGCCTATCTGCGCCAGGGGCCGCCGCTGGATTATATTACCCTGACGGGGAGCGGCGAGCCCACCCTGAACCTGGGCCTGGGAAAAATCCTGCGGCAGATCAAGGCCCTCAGCGACACGCCGGTGGCGGTCCTGACCAGCGGCGCCCTGCTCCACCTGCCGGAGGTGCGCGCCGAGTTGCAGGTTGCCGACCTGGTCCTGCCCTCCCTGGACGCGGCGCAAGAGAAGAGTTTCCGGGCCATCAACCGCCCTCTGCCCGGCTACCCCCTAAGCCGGCTCATTGAGGGCCTCGAAGCCTTCCGCCGGGAATACCCCGGGCAAATCTGGCTGGAAATCCTGTTGCTTAAGGGCCTCAACGACACGGCCGCGGAGCTGGAGGCCCTGCATCGCACCTTGCGGCGGCTGGCGCCGGACAAGGTGCAGCTCAACACCGCGGTGCGCCCCGGGGTGGAGGCTCATATCTATCCGTTAAATCAGCAAGAGATGGCGGCCAGGGCCCAGTACCTGAAGGACGGAGTCGAAGTGGAGGTGATCGCCTCCTTTAATGACCTCCCAAAGCCGGCCCCGGTCTGCGATGACGCCGTCCTGCTGGAGATGCTGGCCCGGCGGCCCATGACCGCGGAGGATCTGGCCCGGGTCTGCGGGCTGTCTCTGGCGGCGGTGCAGGAAAGGCTCCGGCACCTGGAAGAAGCAGGCCAGATATCCTGCAACCGCTATCAGGACCAAGGCTTTTACCGTCAGTAACCTAAGTAATATAGGGCGGGCCGTGCCCGCCACAATTCGGCGGCCACAGTCCGCCCTAAAAGGCTGCAGGGGCGGCTCGAGAGCCACCCTTATAAAGATTTTCCTTCCGCCCTGGCGCCTTCGCGTCTTGGCGTGAGATAAGCATACCCCGGCACAGGCTGGAAGCCTGTGCTACCAGGAATTTGAAGGTAAACCTGACCTGAAACAGGTTCCAGAGCAGCACCGGTTCAAGACCAGCCAGCCGCGCCTTCGGGGGATTCGAATATGCCTGACAGATTCCAGGTAGGAATGGATGTCGGTTCAATTAGCGTCAACCTGGTAGTGCTGGATTCCCAGGGAAAGGTGGTCCGGGAAGAGTACCGCCGTCACCTGGGCGATCCCTACCGCGTGGCCTTAGAACTCCTGGAATCACTGGAAGCCGAGTTCCCGGCCGACCATATTCGCCTGGCCGCCTTCACCGGTATGGGCGGCAAGGTGCTCGCCGAGGTTCTGGGCAGCCCCTTCGTCAACGAAGTCATCGCCCAGGGCCGGGGCACCCACCACTTCTGCCCCGAAGCCCGCACCATCATTGATATGGGCGGCGAAGACGCCAAGCTCATCATGGTCTCCGAGGAAAACGGCCACCTGGTGATCCAGGACTTCGCCATGAACACCATGTGCGCCGCGGGCACCGGCTCCTTCCTGGACCAGCAGGCCCACCGCCTGGGCTACAGCATCGAAGAATTCAGCCAACTGGCCCTGAAGTCCACCACCCCGCCCCGGGTGGCCGGCCGCTGCAGCGTCTTTGCCAAGACCGATATGATCCACCTGCAGCAAGGCGCCACCCCGGACTATGAGATCATCGCCGGTCTCTGCCAGGCCATGGCCAGGAATCTCAAGAGCAACATCGGCAAGGGCAAAACCGTCACCTCCCCGGTGGCTTTCCAGGGGGGCGTGGCCCACAACCTGGGGGTGCGCCAGGCCTTCCGCCAGGTCTTCGAGCTGGATGACGCCGGCCTCATCATCCCGCCCCATTTCTGCGCCCTGGGCGCGGTGGGCGCCGTCCTGGTAGCCGGGGAAAACCCGCCTGCCCATTTTCCCCTCGATTTAGAGCGGTTGCGCCGCCATCTGGAGGAGGAAGCCGAGCCGACCCGGCGCCTGGACCCCTTGCCGCCGCCGCCGGTCCTGGGGCCGGAGCACTACCGGGTGATGGACATCCCGGAAGGCGAAGTGGTGGAAGGATATCTGGGGGTGGACGTGGGCTCCATCAGCACCAACGTGGTGGTCATTGACCCACAAGGCCGGGTCCTGGCCCGGGAATACCTCATGACCGCCGGCCGGCCCTTGGAGGCCATCACCGAGGGCCTGCGCCGGGCCGGCGCCCAGATCGGCGGCCGGGTCAAAATCATGGGCGCCGCCACCACCGGCTCCGGCCGCTACCTCACCGGCGACTTCATCGGCGCCGACGTGGTGCGCAACGAAATCACCGCCCAGGCCACCGCCGCCGCGGCCATCGACCCGGAGGTGGACACCATCTTCGAGATCGGCGGCCAGGACTCCAAGTTCATCAGCCTCTCCAACGGCGCCATCGTTGACTTCATGATGAATAAGGTCTGCGCCGCCGGCACCGGCTCTTATCTCGAGGAGCAGGCCGAAAAGCTGGGCATCTCCATCCGGGAGGAGTTCGGCCGCCTGGCCCTGGAATCCAGCAAACCGGTGCGCATGGGCGAACGCTGCACCGTGTTCATGGAATCGGACATCGTCCACCACCAGCAGCGGGGCGCGCCCAAAGAAGACCTGGTGGCGGGCCTGTCCTATTCCATCGTGCATAACTATCTGAACAAGGTGGCCGAAGACCGGCCCATCGGCAAACGCATCTTCTACCAGGGGGCCACCGCCGCCAACCGCGGCATCGTCGCCGCCTTCCAGCAGGTCTGCGGCAAGCCCATCACCGTGCCGCCCCACCATGACGTCACCGGGGCCATCGGCGCGGCGCTGTTGGCCATGCGGGAGCGCCACTGGGAGGTCTCCAGGTTCAAGGGCTTCGAACTGGCCGATTGCAAGTACCAGGTTACTTCCTTTGAATGCCAGGGTTGCCCCAATAACTGTGAAATCCGCCAGGTGCAGATCGAAAACGAAAAACCCCTGTTCTACGGCAGCCGCTGCGAAAAATACGAAGTGGCCACCAGCCAGAAGAAACATGACCTGCCAGACCTTTTGCGCCAGCGGGAAGACTGGCTCTACGGCCCCGAGCCCCCCAGGGAAGGCAAGCGGGGCGTCATCGGCATCCCCCGGGCCATGTTCTTGCAAGAGCTCATGCCCTTCTTCCGGGCCTTCTTCGAGGACCTGGGCTTCACCGTGGTTTACTCCCAGAAGACCAACAAGAAGGTAATCAACCAGGGCGTCGAGGCCCTGGCGGCTGAGCCCTGCTATCCGGTGAAGGTGGCCCACGGCCATCTCCTGGACCTCCTCAAGGCCGGGGTTAAGCGGATCTTTCTGCCCAGCGTCATTGACATGCCCAACCCCAATCCGGAGATTCGGGCCGGGCAGGTCTGCCCCATGGCCCAGGCCCTGTGCTACACCGCGCCCAGTGCCATTGACTTCGCCGTCTTCGGCGCCCAGCTCCTCTCCCCGGTGCTCTATTTCGGCCGCGGCGAGAAAAGGCTGCGCCAGGGCCTGCAGAAACTGGGCCAGGACCTGGGGGTGTCGATTTTCCAGGTTAACCGGGCCCTGCGCCGGGCGGTGGCGGCCCAGCAGGCCTATTATGAGCAGCTCCAGGCTTGCGGGCGGGAGATCATGGACTCCCTGCCCCCGGATGGCCGCCTGATGATCCTGGTCGGCCGCCCCTACAACGCCTTCGACCCCGGAATGAACCTCAACCTGCACCGCAAACTCCGGCAGTTGGGCGTCCTGGCCCTGCCCATGGACTTCCTGCCCGTGGACCAGGTCGAGGACCTGGAGGAAATCAAGCCGATGTACTGGCGCTTCGGCCAGAAGATCCTGGGCGTGGCGGAGCACATCCGGCGCGACCCCCGCCTTTACGGCATTTTCATCACCAACTTTGGCTGCGGGCCCGACTCCTTTATCCAGCACTTCTTCAAAGACCGCATGCGGGGCAAGCCTTATCTGGAAATCGAAATTGACGAACACTCCTCCGACGTCGGCGCCATCACCCGCCTGGAGGCCTTTCTGGACAGCCTCAAGAACGTCAAGGTGAAGCCAGCCCCGGAGCGGCTCTCCCCCTACCGCCAACGGGTGACGGGCAGTCTGAAGCGCAAGATTTACCTGCCGCCCATGGCCGACCATGCCCTGGGCATCCAGGCGGCTTTCGAGGCCTGCGGCTGCGAGGCCGAGGCCTTGCCGAACTCGGACGAAGAGACCCTGGAGTTGGGCCGGCGCCTCACCTCCGGCAAGGAGTGCTACCCCCTGATCCTCACCACCGGCGACCTGGCCAAGCTGCTGCGCCGCCCCGACTTCAACCCGGAAAAAAGCGCCTTTTTCATGCCTTCCGCCAACGGCCCCTGCCGTTTCGGCCAGTACCACCGCTTTCACCGCCTCCTCCTGGACGAACTGGGCTACCCCCAGGTGCCGGTCTTTTCTCCGGAACAGAGCGATAAACTGTTCCGGGAAGTCGGCGTGGTGGGCGGCGATTTCGACCGCCTCGCCTGGAACAGCTTCCTGGCCATTGACCTGCTGGAAAAGAAGCTCCGGGAATGCCGTCCCTATGAGCGCCTCCCGGGGGAATGTGACAAAGTCTATGGGCACTACCTCCAAAAAATCTGTCAGGCCTTGCGGGGGCGCCAGGAGGTGGCCCCGGTGCTGCGCCAGGCCCGGGACGCCTTCGATGACCTGACCCTGAGCAAAAACGGCGACAAACCCATTGTCGGCATTGTCGGAGAAATCTACACCCGAGCCAACACCTTCTCCAACGAAAACGCGGTGCGGGAAATCGAGGCCCTGGGCGGCGAGGTCTGGATGCCGCCCCTCAGCGAGTGGCTGCTCTATGTCACTTATATCTCCAAACACGACGCCTGGGAGGCCCGCCATTATCGCCGGCTGCTCCAGATCATCATCAAGGACCGAATCCAGAAGAAGGACGAGCACCACTTGGAGCAGTGCTTCCTCGGCAGCATCAAAAACCTGAAGGAGCCTGCCATCGCCGAAACCCTCTTTATGGCCAAAGACTACCTGCACTTCTCCTTCCAGGGGGAGGCCATCCTCAGCATGGGCAAGTCCCGGGACTTTGTGCGCAAGGGGGCCGCCGGCCTGGTGAATATCATGCCCTTCACCTGCATGCCCGGCACCGTGGTCAACTCCCTGTTCAAGCGCTTCCGGGAGGACCACCACAACATCCCCTTCCTGAACCTGGCCTACGACGGCCAGGAGCAGAGCCACACCCGCACCCGGCTGGAGGCCTTCATGTACCAGGTGCGCCAGTTTGCCGAAAGGCGAAAGTAGGGGCAGTTTTCGGTTTTCGGTTTAAAGAGCCATATTAATCGGAGTGGAAAACCTATTGCCTTTCTGACCCGTAGGGGCACGGCGTGCCGTGCCCTCTTCCCCCGTAGGGGCGAACCTTGGGTTCGCCCAAGTGCAGGTAAAAAGGTAAAAATTTGGCGAGGGGGCCAAGGGCCGAGGGCCGCTTACAATCCCTCCCAAACCCCTCCCCCAATCCCTTAAGAAAATAAAAGGCAGGGCCAAGGCCCCGCCTTTTATTTATTTATTAATTAATAGCGTATAAGCTCTCCGGAAGTCTGAAACTTCATTCAGAAATTTATTACGCCGTTCTGAATCGTTCTCCGCCGCCTTTCAGAAGAATTGTTTGGTTTAAGCGGAGAGAAAGTCGGGAGTGTCGGCGGCGGTCAATATAGATTTCAATTTGACCACCCCCTTTCATAATAACTATTTAAATCTATTCTCATATTTATTCAAGCTAAGTTCAAGAAATTGGTGGCACAGAGTTCCCATCATGTGCCGTAGGGGCGAAGCTTGGCTTCGCCCCAGTGAGGCTCGGCGACGGTCAAGTCAATAATTGCGAGATTTATTGATGGCTTAACCCTGAAAGCCGAGGGCTAAAAGAGGCTGGCCGGGTCGATATCCAGGGTAAGATCCAGGCGGGCCCGGGCGGCTGGGGCCCAGAGGCGGCGCAGGTGCTCCAGGGCTGCGGTTAGGGCCGGCCGCCCGTAGCTTTTCAGGAGCAACTGCCAGCGGTAGCGACCTTTCAGGCGGCTCAGGCCCGCCGGCGCCGGCCCCAGCACCTGCACCAGGCTGCCGAATCGCTCCTCCCGTTTGAGGGCAGTTTTCAAGGCGGTGGCCAGGCGCCGGGCTTCCTGGGTTACGGCTTCCTCCTTAGGACCGCTGATCCGCACCAGCGCCAGGCGAGTGAAGGGCGGGTAACCCAGGGAGCGGCGGGAGGCGATCTCCCGTTCGTAAAACCCGTCGAAATCCTGGGCCTGCACCATTTGAAAGACGTAGTGTTCGGGTTGGTGGGTCTGAATAAAGACCTGGCCGGCGGCCTCGCCCCGGCCGGCCCGGCCCGCCACCTGGGAAAGTAACTGGAAAGTGCGCTCCCCGGCGTGGTACTCCGGAAAAAAGAGGCCGAGGTCGGCGGCCACCACCCCCACCAGGGTGACCCGGGGAAAATGGTGGCCCTTGGCGATCATCTGGGTGCCCACCAGAATATCCAGGTCGCCGGCCGCAAAACTATCGAACAAGGCCACGGCCTTGCCGCTATGGGGAGCGACATCCCGGTCCAGGCGGGCCACCCGGGCGGTGGGGAAAAGCCGCCGCACTTCGCTTTCCACCTTTTCGGTGCCCAGCCCGTATTGCTTGATGGCGGTAGATTGGCAGTGGGGACAGTGCTCCGGCACTTCCTGGCTGAAGCCGCAGTAGTGGCAGATGAGCCGGTTGCTGGCTTTATGCCGGGTCAGGGCGACGCTGCATTGCCGGCACTGGAGGACTTGGCCGCAGAAGAGGCAGAACAGGGCCCGGGCATAACCCCGGCGGTTCAGGAAAAGGAGGGCCTGTTCGCCCCGGGATAGCGCCCCTTCCAGGGCGGCCAGCAAGGGCCGGGAGATGATTTTGACCGCCTGATCGCCGCGCTGACTTCGGAGATCAATGAGGTGAATCTCCGGGAGGGCTTGGGGGGTGACCCGGCGAGAGAGGTTGAGATAGCGGTATTTGCCAGTCTGGGCCCGGTGATAGGTGGTGATCTGGGGGGTGGCGGAGACCAGAACCACCGTGGCGGCCGCCAGCTTTCCCCGATAGAGCGCCACGTCCCGAGCCTGGTAGAGAAGGCCGCCTTCCTGTTTGTAGGCGGGGTCGTGCTCTTCGTCCACCACCACCAGCCCCAGCCGGGGCAGGGGGGCGAAAACCGCGGAGCGGGCCCCCACCACGACATCCACCTCGCCCAGCCTGATGCGGCGCCACTGGTCAAGCCGCGCCGCCTCCGCCAGGCCGCTGTGCAGTACAGTGATTCGAGTGCCAAAGCGGGCCCGAAAGGCCTGGGCCACCGGGTGGGTCAGGGCGATCTCCGGGAGCAGCACCAGGACCTGGCGTTGCCGGGCCAGGGTCTGCTCAGCCGCGGCCAGATAAACCTCGGTTTTGCCGCTGGCCGTGACGCCGTGCAGCAAGAAGGGGGCGAAGGCCCCGGAGGCCAGGCCCGCGGCAATAGCCGACAGGGATTCGGCTTGCTCCGGCACCAGGGTCAGGGGCGCGGCGGCCGGGGCCTGGGGTTGACCGGCGAGAGGATCGTGCAAAAAGAGGCGTTGCTCCAACTGCAACAGGCCCAGGTCCGCCAAGCGGCGCAGGATCGGCTGGCAATGGGGGAACCGCAGCCGCAGGTTCCTGGCCCAGTCGGGGCCGTGGGTCCGGAGGTAAGCAAGCAGGGCCCCAGCCTTGGGCCCCAGCCGCTGAGGCCGGGACAGGGCCTCGGCTGCGGGCACCGGGGCGGCCCAGATTTCCCGGCGGCCGCCGGCAGACCGGGCGCCTCCAGGGATGAGATGGCCCAGGGCCTCGCCCAGGGGATACCGGTAGTAATCCGCCAGCCAGCGGAACAGAGGGACCATTTCCGGCCCGAAGCGGGGGATGGGGTCGAGGAGCGCCTGGATGCGGCGCAGGCGCACCGGGGGGGCCTCCGAGGCGGACGCCAGAAGATAGCCGGTCACCACCTGGCGGCCCACCGGGACCTGGACCAGGCTACCTACCTGGGCGGCGGCCACCTCCGGCGGCAGGCGATAGGTGAGGGTCCGATCCAGGGGCAGGGCCACGGCCACTTCCCAGAGATCGGCCCCCGTAAATTGAGGGTCTGAAGGCGGAAGCATCTGCGGAAGGTTGATTAATTCTTTTCCCCGGACCGCAGGCATGTTATCAGTTATGGGAGGAAATGGCAAAGATAATCAAATCAAAGATATCATCGCGGCATTCCGGGGTGAGGGAAAGAATATGGCTCTATTATTAACGGACTTCCAAGATTCCATCGACATCATTACCTTCAATAATGACGCCAAACGCAATGCCCTGAGCCGCGCCCTGCTCCATGACCTTATCAGGGCCCTGAACGACATGATTTATCAGTCGGCCCGGGTGATTATCCTGCGGGCCAATAAGGGCGCGGCGGTCTGGTCGGCGGGCTATGACATCAGCGAATTTCCCCGGCCCGGCCGGGACCCGCTATCTTATGATGATCCCTTGGAACAAAGCATCCGGGCCATTCAGCAGTGTCCGGCGCCGGTGATCGCCATGCTGGAGGGCACCGTCTGGGGCGGCGCCTGTGAGCTGGCCATGGTCTGCGACATCCTCATCGGCACGGAAAAAACCTCTTTTGCCATCACCCCGGCGCGGCTGGGGGTCCCCTACAATCCCACCGGCATGCTGCACGTCATCAACATGATCGGCCTGACCACGGCCCGGGAGATGTTTTTCACCGGCCAGCCGGTGCCGGCGCCCCGGGCCCTGCAGGTGGGACTCCTCAACCATCTGGTGCCCGTGGCGGAATTGGAGGATTTTACCCTGGAGATGGCCAGGCGGATTGCCCGGAATTCCCCTATCAGCATCTCGGTGATGAAAGAGCAGTTGCGCCTGCTGGCCAACGCCCTGCCAATGAACCCGGAGACCTTCGAGCGAATCCAGGCCCTGCGGCGCCTGGTTTATGACAGCCAGGATTATCTGGAGGGGCAAAGGGCGTTTAAGGAGAAACGGCAGCCAGTCTTTAAAGGTATGTGAGGAAGTTTCAGGTCTTATCCTAACCCAGGGTCGCAAAATCGCAAAGGCGCAAGAGGGGGGAATAGCTGGTGAAGCGCAAGCTGGTGGGCCTTGTCATCTTTCCCGAAGTGGAGGTGCTGGATTTTTGTGGGCCTTATGAGGTCTTCACCGTGGCCCGCCTGGATGAGGCGCGGCGCCGGGAGGAGCCTTCGCCTCTTAGGGTGCTGCTGGTGGCGGAGGCCGCCGCGGCGGTAACCACCGCCGGCGGGATGCGGGTCATCCCCGATTGCCTCCTGGCGGTCTGCCCGCCCCTGGATATCCTGGTGGTGCCGGGAGGCTGGGGGACCCGGCGGCAAATCGCCAATAAAATCCTGATTGACTGGATTGCTGAGCGGGGCCGGCAGGTGGAGACCCTAACCTCGGTGTGCACCGGCGCCTTGCTCCTGGCCGCGGCCGGCCTGCTGAACGGCCGCCGGGCCACCACCCACTGGCGGTCGCTCTCCTGGCTGCGGGAGTCGTTTCCGGCGGTGATCGTGGAAGATAATCTTCACGTCGTCGAAGATGGCCACATCCTCACTTCCGCGGGCATCTCGGCCGGAATCGATTTGGCCCTGAAGGTGGTGGGGCGCTCCTTTGGCGAAGCCGTGGCCCGGGCTACGGCCCGGCATATGGAATATCGCTTCCCGGAGGATAATACCCGCCGGGTTTGAGGGCCGCGGCTTGGCAGGAACCGCGGGGCGCGCCTTCTTGGGGGCGGACCTCTGGCGCCAGTCTCGCCCAGGAAGATAAAGCAACCGCCTGAGCGCCACCTGGCCTAACCTGCTCCCCGGGTTTGGTGCAAAAAACTCCACAGGACAAGAACTTTTTTCTTGACAGATTGAAGAAACCGTGCTTTAATATTTACCGACTGGGATTTCGGCAACCTTGTCGCCGGGCAGGCGTGGAAAGTCAAGGGTCTCAGGGAAGAGATAGCCGGGTTGCGTGGAAAGCGGCCTGGCTTTGCTATTTTGGGGGCGGGTGCGGAATTGGCTGGTCCGGTTTGCCGTCGCCTCGGGTGAAGCGATAAAAGGAGCGCCGAAATGAAAAGATTATTCCCCGCAAAAATCCAAACGCGTCGCAAGGCGGGGACGGTAAGCCAAGGCTATCAAGGAAGAGGCCGGGTTGCCTGGAAGGGAGGGAACGCGGCTTTTTTATTGTTTTTTAAAAGTTAGGTAAATTTCTCAAGACGTTTCGCTTTGGTGGCGCAAGCGAAATGAGTAGAGTGCCTATCTGGCTCGACACGGCCACACCCACCGACCCGGTTAGGGCAGAAAAGGAGCTGAAATTATGAAGAAATTATCAATCCTCTATTTCTTTGGCCCATTGCTTATCCTTTCGCTTGCCCTGGTTATCTTCTCAGGACCTGCACAGGCTTATGTCTACGATGCCTTCACAAGCGTAGGGATAGATACCAGCAAATGGATCAATTACGGCCCCGATAAGGCGCTCTTTACTCAGCCGGGGGGTGTATCGCATCTGCAGTTCAATGATCCTACTCCAGGGGGAAATATGGATAGCCTGGAATCAGTTGCCACTGTGAACGGTTCTTTCTTCGTCTCGATGTATTATACCGACTATAAAGCAAAAAACACTGCAACGGGTGATTTTTCGGGCTCGTCCGTTGAACTGTGGATCGGAGCTCCGGGCAACTCGGGCATCAGCGTACATTTGTATGAATATATAAGAGGTCAAAATACTAAATCCTTTCAACAAGGGATTTGGGCACTCATTAACGATTCGGGGACTAAACATCATGTGAATAGTACCTACTATTCAACACTAGGCAACACGAGCGGTTCGTTGGGGATAGGCTACAACAGTATCACGGGTCTGGTCACTTTATATTACGACCTCGGTTCGGGGTGGAAAGAGTTCGGCACCTGTGAACCAGATTTTCCCTCGGGCCCATTAAATTTCGGTATTGAGGGATATGACCCAGATGGCACGTCGCTGCGCTTTCAGGTTGATCAAGTTGATATCGTCCCCCTGCCCCCTTCCTTGTTCTTGCTTGGCTCAGGCCTTCTTGGCCTGGGAGCCTTGGGCTGGCGGCGGCAGGGCTGAGAGGCTTCCTCACCAATCAAGACTAAAGGCAGGGTCAGCCACGGCCCTGCCTTTTTCTTATGGGATTGGGGGAGGGGTTTGGTGGGGAGGGGGTAAGGGCCCGCGGCCCTTAGCCCCCTCCCCAAAAATCATTTTATCTCCAGCGCTCGGAGCACTTCCCTGCGCCGCCCCGGCCTCCGCAAGACTTCCCCAGATAAGGGAACTTCTCCCAAACCTCCCCCGCACCTCCCAGCGCCGGGAAAACCCGACCTCTGGAGGCGCTGTTGACCCAGGCCCATTATGAAAGTTGACATCTCATTTTTCCCGGATTATATTGAAGCTACCTCAGTTAGGTGAGGCTCCTGCATAAACACAAGCCACTGCCCAGAAACGTCGAGAGACGCCAATGGGCAGAACAGGTATCACCGGCTTAAGGTTTTACTTAACGTGGCTGAGTAGGCTTACTCTACGTTATGCAGTGTCGAAGCTCAACGAGTGAGGAAGGTCGAGATTCGTAGTCTTTAACGAGGGCCTTCCGCCAACGTGGGAGGTCCTTTTTCTCATGGTCGGGGTTGACAATGGCAGCCACGTCGGCTAAGTTCAAAGGAGGTTTTGAAACTTGAGAGAGGAGCTTCGTCCCTTCATATGGACGACCCTGGCGATAGTAGCAACCTAAGACTGATGAGCAGCACCGGTCATGGTGGGCTTGGTGCTCCGGACAGTCCTCGAGGGGTGCTTATCAGGTAAGCATACGCCGCGTGTGTGTGACTTCCTCTATGCCCCCGGCCAGGCCTGACCGGGGGTTTCTTTCTCCTACCAAAGAATCCCAACCAGTACCACTGCTTACCAGGGTGCGAGCTGCGTCATCTCCCGAAATTTTCGCAAAGAGGGGGTGATGGCCATGAATGTCGTAGCTTCCACCTATGTTCACTTCCTGGAGGGGAGACTGAGGATCAAGCTTCCCAAGATTAAACGGGCCCTTAGGGAGGCGCTGGAAGTTGAGCTCCGTCTCCAGCAACTTACCGGGGTGGAAGAGGTTTCCGCCAATCCCACCACCGGGAACGTGCTGATCCTTTACAATCCTCGCCTCCTTGGACAGGGAGAGATCATTTCTTTCCTGATGGAATTGGGCTATTTGCCTCAACCCTTGGGCGGGTATGGGATAACTGATTCCCCTTCAACTTTGGAAAGACTGGCTTCTAGCGTGGCCACCACCATCTTGGAGGCCGTCTTGCTCAGGTTGGTCGGCGCTCTGGTTTAAGAAACAACGGTTTGCCGAGTGGCTTATGCCTTGGGTAGAATTCTGTTTCAGGCTGGTTCTTGCCAGAATGGCGGGCACCGGCACTGATCATACGGCCATGGAACAGCTCGTCTCGCGCCTTAGCCTTGAGGCAGGCGTCAGCGCCGTAATTTGGGAAATCGTCACTCAAGAAGAAATCTAACCCAAAGGAGATGAGTCTTACTCGGACGGAAGATTAACCGAATTATAACGAAGCCTAAATAAACGCTATTTAGTGTATGTAATTTTATGGATTTTTAATGGATTGATTAAATGGCTTATCTCGGAGATGACTCATGTTCTGGTTAAGCAAAACTATCCACCTGATGAATCGCCTCCGGCGGAGATTGCTCATTTTCCTGGCGGTGCTGGGGCCGGGAATCATCGTGATGGTGGCGGATAACGACGCCGGGGGTATCGCCACCTATGCGGTGACCGGCTCCAAGTATGGATTCCGCCTGCTCTGGCTCTTTGTTTTCCTGCTCCCCATGGCTTACTTCGTCCAGGAAATGACGGTGCGCCTGGGCGCCGTGACCAAGCGGGGCCACGCCGAGGCGATCTTTGACGGCTTCGGCCCTTTTTGGGGCTGGTTTTCCCTCGGCGACCTGGCGCTGGTCAACTGGTTGACGCTCATCACCGAATATATCGGCATGACCGCCGCCATGGAGCTTTTCGGCATCCCCCCCTGGATCACCTTTATCGCGGTGACCTTATTCTTGTTGGGCGTGGTCATCAGCGGGGAGTATTGGACCTTCGAGAAGCTCACCCTGTTTTTCTGTCTCTTTAACCTGGTTTATATCCCCGCCGCCTTTTGGGGGATGAACGTCTCGTACTCCCCGGGGTGGGGTAAGGCCGCGGAAGGTTTCATACCCCAGCTCCCCGGCGGCCTTACCGGCGAGATGATCTTTATCTTGCTGGCGAACATCGGCACGACCATCGCCCCCTGGATGATCTTTTTCCAGCAGAGTGCGGTGGTGGATAAGGGTTTGGATGTTCATGACATCACGGACGGGCAGATTGAAACGTTCCTCGGTTCCGTGTCCACCAATGTGGTGGCGGTTTTCATCATTCTGACCACCGGGGCGGTGCTCTACTATCATCAGCCGTCCATCGCCGTGGAAGACGTCAAACAAACCGCCCAAGCCCTGATGCCCTTGATGCCCCATGGCCAGGGCGACTGGGCGCGAAAACTTTACGCCATCGGCCTCTTTGATGCGGGCTTCCTGGGGGCCCTGTGCATCTCCCTCTCGTCCTCCTGGGCCGTGGGGGAGGTTTTTGGCTGGGCCCACACCTTGAACGCTCGGGTCAGGGATGCCAAATGGTTTTACCTGATTTACTTTGGCATGCTCCTTACTTCGGGGGCGGTGGTGTTGATTCCGGGAGCCCCGCTGGTCACCATCACCATGTTCGTGCAGGTCATTGCGGTCACCCTGCTGCCGGCGGCCTTGATCTTCTTGTTATTGCTGTTGAACGACAAGGCCACCATGGGCGACCACGTGAATACCCGGATGCAAAATATTATGAACTGGTCTATTGTCATCATTGTCGCTTTCGCTTCCACACTTTTGGGATTGCAAACGATGTTCCCTAGCTGGTTCCCTGGAGGGTCAAAATGATAAGCCCTGGAAAACATGTCTCATGTCCGGAGCCGCATGTGGGGAGCGGCCCCTTCCGAATGTTCTTTTTTTCGGAACTAGCCAATCGGCGGGTTTGCGCCAAGAACATTAAAAAGCGTTTGGGCAAGCTAACGGACCTGGTTTTTGCCCTGACCGAGTCTTACCCGGAGGTTGCCGGCCTCTATCTGGAGCACGGGTGGAATCAGCCGACGGAATTTATTCCCTGGGAGAAGGTTATCAAGATCGACGACGACGCCATATTCGTGGAGCCGGCGGAAGGCGGCGCTTACCCGCCCTTTACCGACCTGCCCGGTTGGATTCTTCTGGATAAGCATCTGATGGGACGCACCATCGTGGATTTGGATGGCCGGCGCATTGAAGTGGTTAACGATATTTCACTGGTAGAGGCCCAATGCAAACTCTTCCTGGTGGATGTCGATGTCTCTTTTAACGGTTTTTTGCGGCGCTGGGGATTGGGACGGTTTCACCTGGCCAAGAGTCGCTTAATTCCCTGGAAGTATGTGCAACCCTTGTCCCTGGAAGATGCGGTGAGCACCGACCAGGTAGCGCTGTCGATCACCCGCCAGCAGTTCACCGAGTTGCCCAGCGAAGACCTGGCGGATGTCTTGGAGGAACTCTCCCGACCGGAGCAGGACGCGGTCTTTTCGACTCTCGATTCTGAAAAGGCCGCCGAAACCTTGGCGGAGGTGGAACCCAGGGTCCAGCGGCAAATTATCGCCAGCCTTCGTGAGGCCCGTTCCAAATCTATCTTTTCGGAAATGACCGCGGTGCAATTGGCGAATATCTTCTCGGTTTTGCCGCATAACGATGTGCAGGAATTAATCAAGGTGCTCGAGCCGGAAACCGCCAGCCGGGTTAAGGCTATCCTTTCGGAACAGGAAGTCAAGGCCAAGAGCCTTATGTCTGCTGAATTTTGGGCCAAACCCACCGAAGCCAAGGTCGGAGAGGTTCTGGAGGAAATTAGGCATTCAGGCGACGAGCCCCACCAGATATCGTATATCTTTGTGGTAAATCGGGATAATATCCTGGTAGGCGTGGTGGATTTGCGGGAATTGGTCGTGGCCAAGGATGATGTGACTTTGGGGGAGATCATGATCTCCCCGGCGGTGGGTGTCGAAGAAAGTGACTTGCGGGAAGACGTGGCGCAAATCTTTGCCAAATATCACTATCGGATGCTTCCGGTAGTCGATAGTCTGGACCATATCCTGGGAGTCATCTATTATCAAGACATCGTGAAAGATTTGGTGATTCGCGTCGCCTAAGGAGGGGAACATGCCCCGGGTTCAAATCACTCGCACCACTAAGATCGCCCTTTATTTCTTGAGGTTTTACTTAGTATTTTTGGTGATCCTCGTTTTAGTAAGATTTTTGAAGGGCCTGGGTTGAGCCCTAGGGGGATCAACCCAAATTAAAGTTTAAATAATTTAGGCCTCAAGGAATCATTTTCCCCGATTTCCTTCAGTCGAGGCGCATCCTTGCCAGCTCGCCTAAATGCCTTGGCGGGTCAATTGGTCTTTCTCCTATTTGCCCTGGGGCGGTTTCACCCCCCTTCCCAATATTCCCCTCATCGCCGTGATGTTCTGGCCCCAGGTGAGCAACAGGGTGCTATTGCCCTTTGTCCTCATCTTTATGCTCATTCTGATCAATAATCTGGTCAATAATAAGGAATTGATGGGGGACTACATCAACCCCCGGACTTTTAATATCAACTCCTGGGCTACGGTGGTGATTATGATTGTCTTGACTCGATGGATGGTCGTGACCTCCTTCTTCCCGCCGTAAATTGTCTGGACAATTATCTTGACATCGATGGGAATTTATCTTATAATTTTCTATTGAGGCCGATGAGGTACTAAATGGACGCCATTACTGGTTGGATTATGCAATACGGCTGCCTGGCGGTTTTCTGCCTGCTGATGCTGGGCATCGTCGGTCTGCCGGCTCCCGATGAACTGCTTTTGACCTTCGTGGGCTACCTGATCTTTCAAGAGACCCTGAAAGCCTTCCCTGCCGCGCTGGCGGCCCTTTCGGGCAGCATCTGCGGCATCACCCTGAGCTACGTCCTGGGGCGCACCTGCGGTTTTCCCCTGATCGAGAAATACGGCCGGTTCATTAACCTGAGAATGAAGCACCTGGAAAAGGTGCGACGCTGGTTCAACCGCATCGGCAAATGGACCCTGACCGTGGGTTTTTTCTTCCCGGGAGTACGACATTTTACGGGCTTCGTGGCCGGCAGCTCGAAGCTGCAACTGCCGGTCTTCGCCGGGTACGCCTATTTGGGGGCGCTATTATGGGCCGCGACCTTCATTTCCCTGGGCTATATCCTGGGGAAGGAATGGCCTTTAATTTCGGATACCTGGTCGGCCGTCTCCGTGAAAGTTCACTCCGTCGCTGGAATTCTGGGTCTCCTGATGCTGGTCATCTTGGCGGCCGGTTTATTTCTCCGGCAAAGGCCTTGGCGTCGGGTCAGCCCTGTCCCCGTCGCCCCGGTCCGGCCCACCCCCCTGGACTCCAAACCGCCGCGCTAAGAAGGCAGGTCTGGCGCTTCCCGAAGTTTTCCTTGCCACTTCCGCCTTGAATGATTACCTTCGGAGAAATTCCGGCAGGAAAGGCCCCATCCTGCCGCGGCCCTCTTTTTTGACTTAACCCGGATAATTCGCCAAGTTGCCAAGAAAAGGTGGCCCTGGCATCCTGCCGGGGCCACACCGGCTGGAAGCCTGGGCCATCATCCCTGACCCCTAATCCCTAATTCCTGGCCCCTTCCGCCAACTCAATCACACCAACCGCTTATACAGCTCCAGATACGCCTGGGCGCTCTTTTTACAGGAGAAGTCCTGGCTCATGGCGTTTTTCCTCAGGCGGGCCCAGAGTTTCTGGTCTTTGTAAGCTTCCAGGGCGGTATAGATGGCCTTCAGGAAGGCCTCCGGGGTGTAGTCGCGGAAGGTGAAGCCGGTGCCCCGTCCGGTGGGGAGGCCCACCGGGGTGACGGTGTCCGCCAGGCCGCCGGTTTCCCGGACGATGGGGATGGTGCCGTATTTCATGGAGTATATCTGGTTAAGGCCGCAGGGCTCGAAGCGCGACGGCATCAGGAACATGTCGGCCCCGGCCTCGATGAGGTGGGCCAACTTGTTGTCGAAGGCCACCAGTATCCCAAGTTTGCCTTTATATTTGGGGGCCTCGGCAGCCAGCCACCGGTGATAGCGCTCCTCGCCGGTGCCCAGGATGACGAACATGAGGTTGAGGGACATGAGTTGGCTGAGGATCTGGGCCACCAGGTCGAAGCCCTTCTGGTCGGTCAAGCGGCCGATCATGGCCAGGATGGGGGCCTTGGCCATTTTCTTATCAAACCCGAAGGCCTCCATCAGGGCCGCCTTGTCGGCCGCCTTGCCCTTAAGGTCCGCGGGGGTAAAGTTGGCCGGCAGCAGTTTGTCGCTCTCCGGGCTCCATTCTTGATAATCCGCCCCGTTCAAGATGCCGTAAAGGTTGGCGCGGCGGTTCTGCAGCACCCCTTCCAGGCCGTAGCCGAACTCCGACGTCTGGATTTCCCGGGCGTAGGAGGGGCTGACGGTGGTAATGGCGTCCGCAAAGACAATGCCGCCCTTGAGGAGGTTTATCTGGTCATAATACTCCAGGCCATCAATGGTGAACAGGGAGCGGTCCAGACCCAGGCGGGGAAACTTACCCCGGGGGAATAAGCCCTGGTAGGCCAGGTTGTGAATGGTCAGGACGGTCTTGGTGCCGGCCAGGGTTTCGGCCCAGGCCCAGTGATTCTTCAGATAGACCGGCACCAGGGAGCTCTGCCAGTCGTGGCAATGGATCAGGTCCGGCCGAAACTCCAGCTCCCGGCAGATGGGCAGGACCGCGGCGCTGAAAAAGGCGAAGCGCTCCAGGTTATCGAAATAGTCGCCCTTGGGGGTGGCGTAGAGCTGGCTGCGCTCGTAAAACTCATCCCGGGCCACGAACCAGAAGGGGTAATCCGGGGATTCCGGAGCCATGAGGTCGAAGGTCAGGTTGAGGGGCTCCGGCAGCGTCACCTCCAGGTTTTCCGCCACTCGGACCGTGGGAATTTTGCCCTGCTTCACCATGCCGTAATAGGGCAGCAGGACCTTGACCTCCACCCCCAACTCTTGCAAGGCGTGGGACAACGTGCCCACGACATCGGCCAAACCGCCAGTCTTGGCGAAAGGCACGCCTTCGGAGGCCACGAACAGGACTTTGAGCTTTTCCGGCATAGGCACTCCTTTCGGTAGCCAGTAGTCATTAGCCAGTTTTTATGACAAGGCGGGTATAGCGCCCTGGCTACTAATACTTATAGATCAAGTCGATATCCGAGGCCACAAATCCTTTCTCGCCTTCGGTCAGGGTGAATTCAAAAATATAGTCCCGGCTGGGCAGGTTCTCCGGATGGGTTCCCGGCGGCAGATCCTTTTCCATGAAAAATACCGAAGTATAAGGCGACTCCTCCAGGCGGGTGTCGGTCACCCAAACCTTGCCCATACCGTGCATAAAACGAAAAAACCCGTAGGAGCGGTCCAGGAAGTACTTGGTGCATACCCCCCGCACCCGGCTGCCCACTTCGCCCCAGGAAGGGGCCCCGGCAAAAGGCGGGGTGGTCGGCAGCAGTCCAGGGATCAGGTATCCCGGGATAAACAAGTCCACCTCCCGGCGCAGGCGGACCGAGACGTTATTAAAGGCGATCAGTTCCACCCGGCAGCCCTTGTTCTGAACCATGGTCACCACGCTGCAAAAATCGCCGTCACCGGTGAACAGGTAGATCAGGTCCAGACGGTCTGACTGGGAGATGATATCCAGGCCCATCTCCATGTCCAGGTTGGCCTTGCCATAGGTGCGGCCAGAATCGTCGGTGTACCAGCGGATGGGCTTCTCCACCGCTTTAAAGCCCAAATCCCGCAGGGTGAGGATGAAGTTCAGGGTATTTTTATAATTCGGGTCCGAGCTGGCCCGGTCTTCGTCAAGGGCCACATAAGCGTTGAGGCGCATCACTTCGTCGCCCTCCCGGCCGGCGAAGCGGCGGATGACTTCGTAGCGCATGCCGTAACCGCCGTTGCGCATAATATTCATGGAATCCACGTAAACTCCAATTCTTCTGGACATGTATCCGGCTCCTTTCGCTAATCCACTAAAAATTCAAAATGTTGCCTGGCCGGGAAGAACTAAAACCTCTTCGGCAAAGCATTCTAGAACAGGCCGGGAAAGCGGGCTTCAACCCGCCCCCTGTGCAAGTGTAGAGGAAAAATTTTCAGGCTGCAAGTGGCGTTCATGACCCGGATAAAAAGACCTTTGGCTTTTCAAGGTCACAAGGGGTGAGCCGCCATTTCAAAAATGGTCTTTGCGGTTACTCTGAATGTCGAGAAGGTATATAAATTTGAAATGATTAGATTATTCTCCTCGCTTCGAATGACCATTTTATAAAAAGCCGAGTTTTAAAAGGGCTTAGAATAGCTCGCGCCTGGCGGCTGGTTTCTGCTAAGATAAGGGTGGTTAAGGGAGAAGCAAGATGCGGGAAGTCTGGCGCATGTGGAATTATACCACCATGGTGGTCCTGACCGTGCTCACCGCCGGCCTCTTCGCCGCTATTCTGATTCCCTTCAAGGGTATCCCGCTCATTCCCGGGCATACGGAGCTCAGGCCAGCCAACGTCATCCCGTTGGTCTTCGGACTGCTCTTCGGGCCGGCCGGGGCCTGGGGCGCCGCCTTCGGCAACCTCATCGGCGATTTCTTCGGTACCCTGGGCATCGGTAGCTTCTTTGGCTTCTGGGGCAACTTCCTGGCCGCTTACCTGCCTTACAAGCTGTGGCAGGACCGCCCGCTGGCGCCGATTTCCCGACAGGCGCCCCGGTTTGTCGCCGCCGTCCTTTTAGGCGCCCTGTCCTGCGCCCTGGTGGTGGGCTTCGGGTTGGAGACCTTCAAGCTCCTGCCCTTCGGCGTCATCGCCCTGGCGGTCCTGGTCAACAACGGCCTGGTCGCCCTGATTCTCGGCCCCCTGCTGTTGCGGCTCCTGACCCCCCGGGTGAGCCGCTGGGACCTCTTCTGGCGGGAGCAGATGGACCCGGAGGATTACTGCGCCGGCTGGGCGCCGCACCTCGGTCTGGTCCTGGTGTGGCTGGGGGCCGCCGGGGGCTTCGGCGTGGGCCTGACGATGAGTTTCGGCCTCCTGCATATCCCCGGCCTGCCGGGCTTGCCGGGGGTGCTGGCGCCTTTTGTGGGGGTATTGTTGGTGGGTTGCTTGTTATTGTGAATTGCCGGCGGAATTGTAGGGGCGGCGTGCTCGCCATCCCTACCGTGCCTTAAACAGCGGGGGGCCTTTGTTCGCAGTCGCTCCCATCATCACGATCAATGACCTCCACTTCCGCTACCAGAAGGCGGCCCGGCCGCTCTTTGCCGGCCTTAGTCTTACGGTCCGGGCCGGGGAGCGCCTGACCATCCTGGGACCCAGCGAGGCCGGGAAATCTACCCTGGCCCTCTGCCTCCAGGGCCTCATCCCCCGGCTCATCAAAGGGGATATGCAGGGCCGGATAGAGGTGGCAGGCGTTGATACCCGGACTTGCCGCCCCCGGGAGCTCGCCGCCCGCCTGGGCCTGCTCTTCCAGGATTTCGAGGCCCAGCTCTTCTGCACCCGGGTGGACCAAGAGGTGGCTTTCGGCCCGGAAAACCTGGCCCTGCCCCGGGACGAACTCCGGCAGCGGGTGGTCCGCAGTCTCGGCCTGGTGGGCCTGAACGGCCTGGAGAGCCAGACCCCGGCCGCCCTCTCCGGCGGCCAACGCCAACTCCTGGCCCTGGCCGCGGTGCTGGCCCTGGAACCCCGGCTCCTCGTGCTGGATGAGCCCACCTCCGACCTGGACCCCCTGCGGGTGGAGGAACTGCTTCAGACCCTGGACCGCCTGGCCCGGGAACAGAACCTCACCCTGATCCTCTTGGGCCAGGACCTGCGCCTGGCCCGGAACTGCTCCCGGCTGGTCTTGCTTCATCAGGGCGCCATTCTGGCCAACGGGCCTCCCGAGCAGGTGTTGCGCCAGGTGGAACTTTTTCAGCAATTGGACCTGCAGGTCCCGGAGTTGCCCGGACTCTTTCACGACCTGGGACAGTCGGATTTGCCCCTAACTTTGAATGAGGCCGAGGCTCAGGCCCTGAGCCTCGGGTGGGGCGAGGTTCAGAAAAAAATCAGCCCCTCCCCGACCCTCCCCCCTAAAAAGGGAGGGAAAGATGTCCCCGACATCCTGGCTTTGCGCCGGGTCACCTTTGCCTACCCCGGCGCCGCCCCAGTCCTGAGCGATTTTTCCCTCGCTTTCCGAGAAGGAGAACTCACCGCGATCCTCGGTCCCAACGGCAGCGGCAAGACCACCCTGCTGAAGCTCCTGCGCGGCCTGCTGCAGCCCCAGTCCGGCGAGGTCTGGCGGGCCGCCGGCGCCCAGGCCGGCTTCGTCTTCCAGAACCCCGACTACCAGATCTTCGCCGAAGAGGTTTGGGAAGAAGTGGCCCTGGGGCCCCGGCAATTATCCCTCGACCCCCAGGAGGTCAACCGCCGGGTGGCGGAGGCCTTGGTTAGCGTGCATCTGCTCGACCGGGCCCACGACGACCCCTTCTCCCTGACCAAGGGGCAGCGCCAGTGCCTGGCAGTGGCCGGCGTCCTGGCCCTGGCCCCCCGGATCATCATCCTGGATGAGCCCACCACTGGCCTGGATTTCCGGGAGCAGCAGGACCTCCTGGACCTGGCGGCTGAGCTGCACGCCCAGGGCCGTACTATCATCATGGTGACTCACAGCATGTGGGCCGCGACCACTTACGCCCAGCGCCTGGTGGTGCTCCAGGATGGCCAAATCCTCCTGGACGGCCCCACCCGGGTAATCCTGGCCCAGGAAGAGGTCCTGGCCCGAGCCCGCCTGCAGCCGCCGGAGGTGGTCCGGCTCAGCCGGCGCTTGGGGTTCTTGGCCTTGAGCCCCCGAGAGTTTCGGGAAAAGGTGCGCCATAATACATAAAAAGAGCAGGGCCCCTCGCCTGCTCAAGCAAGGGAGAAGGCGTACTGCGCCCCTTCCTGGTGGCATAGACCGCCGGCCGGTGAAGGCCCAGCCTGGGCTACGGCGACCTGGGCTTGCATAACCCGCTGCTGCTTCTTAACATGTTCCTGGAAGGGCAGCGCGCTCGCCGCCCTGACAAAAACTGATAACCGGAAACGGGTAGAGCCATGGACAATCACCAAGTCGACCCCCACCTCTTCGTGGTCTTCGGCGCCACCAGCGACCTGATGCGCCGCAAGCTCCTGCCCGCCCTCTACCATTTCAGTAATCGGTATGGCAGCCAGAAACTTCTGCTGCTGGGCCTTTCCCGCCAGCGGGACTTGGGGGAGGAAGGCTTTCGGGCCCTGGCCCGCCAGGCCCTATCTGAGGCCGGGTTGCCCCAGGCGGCCCAGGCCAACGCCTGGTGCGACGCCTGCCTCCTTTTCCACCCCCTGGGGGAGGACCCCGAAGATTACCGAGCCCTGGCGGCCCGCCTCCAGGCCCTGGAAAAGAAACGCCGGTTCCCGGGAAACCGCATTTTTTATCTGGCCCTGCCCCCGGATGCCTTCGCGCCGACCATCGCCGGTCTGGGCCAGGCCCAACTCCACCGCAGCCCCGGCTGGACCCGGCTGGTGGTGGAAAAACCCTTCGGCCGCGATGTGGAATCAGCCCAAAACCTTAATCAGTTGTTGCATCGTTACTTCGAGGAATCCCAGATTTACCGGATCGATCACTACCTGGGCAAAGAGACGGTGCAGAACCTGTTGATTTTCCGCTTCGCCAACGACATCTTTGAGCCCCTGTGGCACCGCAACCTGGTGCAAAGCGTCCAGATCACCGTGGCCGAAACCGACGGCGTGGGGCACCGCGGCGGCTACTATGAGCAGACCGGGGCCTTGCGGGATATGGTGCAGAACCACCTCACCCAACTCCTTACCCTGACCGCCATGGAGGTCCCGGTCACCTTCGAGGCCGAGGCCATCCGCACCGAAAAGGCCAAGGTGCTGCGGGCCATCGCCCCGGTGCCCCCCGACCACGTGGTTTACGGACAATATACCCGGGGCGTGGCAGGCGGCCGGGAGGTTCCGGGCTACCGGGAAGAGCCCGGGGTGTCCCCCGATTCCGCCACCGAGACCTTCGTGGCCCTGCAGCTCGGCATCGACAACTGGCGCTGGCAGGGAGTGCCTTTTTATCTGGTCACCGGCAAGCGCCTGCCCGCCCGCTTCACCCAGATCGCCGTCACCTTCCACTGCCCGCCGGTGTGGCTCTTCCAGCCGATGAAGCCCACCTGCAGCCCCAACGTCCTGGTGTTCACCTTGCAGCCGGACGAAGGCTTTGACCTTCACTTCCAGGTGAAGGCCCCGGGCGAGCCCCTGCATCTGAAGACCCAGCGCCTGCGCTACCGTTACGCCGAGGCCTTCGGGCCCCTGCCGGATGCATACGAGACTCTACTCTTGGACATCATGGCCGGCGACCAGACCCTCTTTGTCCGGGCCGACGAAGCCGAGGCCGCCTGGCGCCTCTACGCCCCCTTGCTGGCCGCGCCCCCCTCCCCTCCCCTGCCTTACCCCGCCGGTTCTTTTGGGCCGCCGGCCGCGGTCCGCTTCCTGGAATGGCCGGACCCGGCTTTGCTTTACCGTTGATTCTGTGATAAAGCAGTGGTCAGGGAAAACCTGATCACTGATTACTGAAAACTGTATTTTATGTGGGTAGCCGCAGTCCAGGTCAACTCTACCGCGGACCAGGAAGCTAATATTTCCCGGGCCAAGGCCCTGATAGTGGAAGCGGCCCGGCGGGAGGCCCAACTGGTGGCCCTGCCGGAGCACTTCGCCTGCTACGGCCCCGAGGAGGTGGTGGCGGCCGCGGCGCAACCTCCGCACGGCCCCCTGGTGACGGAATTCCGGGAAATAGCCCATAAGCTGGAAATCTTTCTGCTCCTGGGCTCCTTCCCGGAGCAAGCCGCCCAAGGTTCCCGGCCTTACAACACCAGCGTCCTCCTCGGCCCCCAGGGGCAAATCCTGGGGCGCTACCGCAAGATCCACCTGTTCGAAGTGGAGCTGCCCGGGGCCCCGCCCCACCGGGAGTCCAGCTTCACCCAGCCGGGCCGGGAGGTGGTCACCGCCGCCTTGCCGGGGACGCCGTGGGTCGCCGGCCTGGCCGTATGCTATGACCTGCGTTTCCCCGAACTCTTCCGGGCCCAGGTCAGCCGGGGGGCCAACCTTATCTTTTTGCCGGCGGCCTTCACCCGGGACACCGGCCGGGACCACTGGCAGACGCTGCTTCGGGCCCGGGCCATTGAGAATCTGGCATATGTCGTAGCCCCGGCCCAATTTGGGCAGCACTCCCCCGGTCGCCGCTCTTACGGCCGCTCTTTAATCATCGACCCCTGGGGCCTGATCCTGGCCCAGGCTCCGGACGGCGAAGGGGTAATCTATGCCCGGCTGGACTTCGAGCGCCTGGCGCGCCTCCGCCGGGAACTGCCTTGCCTGGAGCATAGATGTTTAAAATGAGAGCTTTGGGGGAGGGGTCCTGGGCCGAAGGCCCCTCCCCTCCCCCAAACCCCTCCCCAAACCCATAAAAGTGTAGAAAAGAAAAGGGGAAATCTCGCAGTGGCGGACCGGGTCTGAAGTTTGCCGCCTATGGAATGATTTTTGTCGGTAATACCAAATATGTCAAATAACTTACTCAAATCCGCCGGCCGCGCCATCTTCCGCGGGTACCTGAGCAAATTCCCGTTGCGCGACGGCAAGGCCTATTTCTATAAACGCTTGCATCAGCGCCTGTTGCCGCCGGTGCGCCTAATCACCGTGACCTTGGATAAAGGCTTCCGCATGCAATTGGATCTGGCGGACCCCGAACAGCGCCAGGTCTATTTTTTCGGCCATTACCACGAACGCTACGAAGCCGCCCTGGTTGCCGACCTCCTGGACCCGGGGGAGGTCTTCTGGGACGTGGGCGCCAACATCGGCTATTTTGCCCTGGTGGCCGCGGCGGCGGTGGGCGACACCGGGCAGGTCCTTACCTTTGAGCCCGGGGCCGCGGCCCTGGAACGGCTCAGGGCAAACGTGGCGCTGAACCATTATAAAAATATTGTCATTTACCCGCTGGCAGTGGCCGAGGTCGAGGGCGAAGCCACGCTCTACCGCGCCGAGGGCATGGCGGACAGTAGCGCCAGCCTGTTCGCCGCAGTTGCCGGCACCGTCGGCGGTGAGGTCTGCCGCACGGTGGCCCTGGACGACTTTCTGAAGAAGGAGAAACTGCGGCCGCCGGATTTCCTCAAACTGGACGTGGAGGGCGCGGAACTCCGGGCTTTGCAGGGCGCGGCGCAAATCCTGGCCAAGCACCGCCCCTTATTGCTGGTGGAAATGGAAGAGAAAAACCTGAGGGCCGCCGGGGCTTCCAAGGCCGCCATCCAGGCCTTCCTGACGGATTTCGGCTACCGGCCGGCGCACCTCCGCAAAGGCCGCTGGCGCCCGATTGCCGAAGTAAATGCGACCCGCGGCCGCAACCTCTTCTGGTTTAACCCCGCCCTGCCGACGCACCGGAAAAAGGCGGGGCGGCTTTTAAAAATTAGCTAAAATGGGGAGGGGCGGCACCCTCACCGTCCCTACAGTAGAAGGTTTCCAGCCCTCAGGCGTTGACGTCGCCCCAGCGCCGGGCGCAACGGTTGAAGATATACAGGGCCACCGCCGCGGCCAGGCCGGCCAGCGCAAAGGGCGTCCAGACCCAACTGGGATCATACTTATCCCACAGGAGCCGGGTCACCTGGGCCGGGGTCTGGCCCAACCTCTCCGTCAAGACCGCGAAGGCCTGGGAGCGGTCCGGCAGGGCCTGCCCCTGCAGCACTTCCGAAAGGTAGCGCAGGGCCAGATTCGCCTTTTCCCCGAGGTGCTCATATAACTTTCCTCCCAGAAAAGACCCGCAGCCCCAGCCAAAGGCGTAGGGGATGCTGGCGTAGCCCATGTACATGGCCTTCTGGTCCGGCGGGGCAATTACCGCCAGGTATTCCCGCATCTTGGGGGAACAAAGCATCTCGCCCGTCGTAAAGCAGACGATACCGGCCAGGCAAGTGAAAATGGACATTCTGGCCCCGACCACATAAATCCCCAGGCTAACCAGGATAAAGCCATAGAAGATGGAAGTGAGGCGGCGCATCACCTGATTGGTGTACCAGGATAGGGGAGCGACGGCGAAAATGATCAGGCAGGGGTTGAGATTTATCACCCACTCCTGGGCGATCTGGGGGCCGCGGGAGAGATTACGGGACAGCATGAACTCCGGCAGGTGCCGGGCCAGGGCGGAACTGTCCACCCAGTCCACGATAAAATTGGGCAGCAAGTCCCAGAGCTGTTCGAGCACCGCCCAAAATACCGAGATAATGAGGATAAAGGCGAGCAGCCGGGGGTGGAGGATTCCCCGGACCGTGGTCGTCAGCACCTGCCAGACCCCGCCGGACTTGTCCGCTCCTGACTCCACTTCCCGATAAGACAGCAGCAGCAACAGGTTCAGATTGACCAGGACGGCGCAACCGTAAAAGACCGTGGGCCAGGAGTAGCCGCAGAGAAAATGGGCCAGCGGCGGCCCCAGAAAGGCGCCGACATTGATCACCATGTAGAAGAAGCCCCAGCCCACCCCGGAGGTCCTGGCTGTCAGGGTCTTGACAAAGGTGCCCTGAATGGGCGGCTTGAAGATGGCGGTGCCCGCGGCCAGCAGCAGACAGCCGGCAAAGAACGGCCAAAAGGAGCGCTGGCTGGCCATCAGCAAATAGCCCAGGCTTTTTACCAGGACGGCCACCACGATCTGCCGTTTGTAGCCGTAGCGGTCGGCGAAGCCGCCGCTGAGCACCGGCAGGATGGACTGCACCAGGGCCCACCACAAGAAGATGAAGCCTTTATCGCCTTGGCTGAAGTGGAGGCCACCGATCTCGTCGGCCTGGGCGATATAGATGGGGATAACCACCCGGACGCCGTAATAGGCCAAGCGCTCGATGGTCTCCATGAGGTTGGCCGCCCAGAAAGGCCAGGTCAGGCCCCTGGTCTGCCTCCAGAATGATGCCTGCTCGGAGGTGGTCATGCGGCTCCTTGCCCTTGCGGGCTGTGGTGTGAGGCCGGCGGCCGGGGGCAATGCGGGCGCCACTGACATGAGTATAATGGAAAGAGGGGATTCTGCGCCAATAAAGATTTCCGGGAAAAAAAAGGGCGGCAGGATTTCTCCTGTCGCCCTTGAAAGTCTTTAGCAGTTGAGAGCTCAGCGCAAGGTGGCCCTGGCCAGTTTCTCCCTTTGGGACATGCATTCGCGGCAGAGTGGCGTCTCCGGCATGATCTCCAGACGCCGGGGTTCGATGGACTGGCCGCAGACCTCACAAAGGCCGTAGCTGCCGTTCTCCAGGCGCTGCAAGGCTTCTTCAATCGCCTCTAATTCCTGACGCTTGGGGCCCAGGAGAGTGAGGTTGGTTTCCGCCATCAGGCTCACCGTGGCCTGGTCTTCTTCGTCCCGGGCCGTGGCCAGCATCTCCTGGTAGCCATCGCCGATATTATTTTTGAGCTGGTCCTTGACCTCCAGCCAGAGGCGTTTTTTGCGGTCCAGGAGGCGATTTCTGACTTCCGCCAGTCTCTCAGGGGTCAGTCCTGCCATCCTCTCTCCCTCCACCGGATCGGTTGCCGAGGCCGCCTCGGGTGGGTGGCCCCTGGGGGGGTTATTATTCCAGGAAATCCTCCAGCGCCGCCTTGCGGGTGGGGTGTTTCAGACGTTTCAGGGCCTTCTTCTCGATCTGGCGGATGCGTTCCCGGGAGACCTTGAAGGCCCGGCCGATCTCTTCCAGGGTGTGCTCCACTTCCTCGCCGATGCCGAAGCGCATTTTCATGATCTTCTCTTCCCGGGCGGTCAGGGTGGTGAGAATGGAGCCGGTCTTTTCGCCCAGTTGCGACTCGAGGATGGCCTCGTAGGGCGACTCCGCCCGGTCATTGCGGATGAAGTCCCCCAGCCGGTCGCCTTCGTCGCCCACCGGGGTCTCCAGGGAGATGAGCTCATCGGCCAGGTTGGTGACCAGCATGATCTTGTCCTCCGGCACCCCGGAGCGCTCGGCGATCTCTCGCAGGTTGGGTTCTCGGCTCAATTCCTTCAACAAGTCATAAAAGGCCCGGTAACAGCGGTTGCGGATCTCCTGGAGGTGTACCGGAATCCGGATAGTCCGGGTCTTGTCGTAAATGGCCCGGGTAATGGTCTGCCGGATCCACCAGGAGGCAAAGGTGCTGAGGCGGTAGCCGGTGGTGTAGTCGTAACGGGTGACCGCCTTCATTAGCCCCAGGTTCCCTTCCTGAATCAGGTCGGAAAAGGTCAAGCCCCGATGCAGGTATTTTTTGGCGATGGAGACCACCAGGCGCAGGTTGGCCTTAATCATCTGATCCCGCGCTTCGTTGACCTCGGTTTCGGTGGCCTGGATACGTTCGGCCAGGTCTTTCACCTCGGTGACTTCGGGATGATGTTTCTTAATCAGCAACAGCTTCTGGTGGATGACCTTGAACAGTTTTTCCTTGCCCTGGGCGCTCTTATCCGGGGTTTTGTACCATTCCTGGATTTTCTTCCTGAGGTAGTGCATTTCTTCCAGGTCGGATTGGGCCTCGAACACCAGTTCCAGGATGAAGTCCTGGCCTTCCTTGATAATCCGCCCCAGATGGCGCTCCTCTTCCGGGGACAGGATGGAATAGCGCAGCATCTCCCGGAAGTAAGCGGCCACCAGGCCCTCGTGCTCCGGGATCTCCTCGACTTCGACTTCCTCCAGTTCCTCCTCCAGGCCCTCAGCCGCCAGGGTTCCGAAGCCAGCCGCATCCAGTTGCTCGGTTACTTCCAGCTCTTCGTCGGCCGGACCGTTGTAAGGACCTCGGAAATCCAGGGATTCGCTCTCTTCCCCAGGTATTAGGAGGTTAAACTGATCATAGGCGACCAAAGGTTCGTTGCCGCCCCCGAGATCAAGGAATTTTTTCAGATATTCTTTTTCCATTTAGATATCCTGCGGCTGCCCGCCATCTAAATTAAATTATTTATTTTATCTTTTTATTTAATAAAGTCAAGGGAAAATAATAACTTTTTCGCTGGCTCTTGGAATCCCATCATCGGAATATCGGCATTTTTCATATATTTATAAAAATAATTACCTTTATTTGCTTGTCAAGAGGCCAGTGGGCTGGTTTTGTACATTATTTTTTCCATAGGCAAATCCTTGACCCGGTCCCAGGTGGGGCGGTATGATGAAACGACGGGAGAAGGGAGACCGAAATACGAGGAAGCCATTTGCCTCGGTCCCCCGCCCCCATCTTCGACACCCGAGGCTCGCCATGCCCCATCGATTCATCGACCAGCTGCAGGAAGGCAACCCGGTGCAGCAATTTTTCCTCTTGCGCCAGGTGGAGTTGCGCACTGATAAAAGCGGCAAACCTTACCTCTCTCTGGTGCTGGGCGACCGCAGCGGCACCATCGTAGGCCGGGTCTGGCACAAAATTCTGGCCAAATGTCCCGGCCCCTTCCTGGCGGGAGACTACGTCGGCGTCCAGGGCCAGGTAGAGTCCTACAAGGGCGAGCTGCAATTGACCGTAAATTATATCAACACCATTCAGGACTTGGAGGCGCTGGGCAAGGAGCTGAAGGACTTCGACCCGGAGATCCTGCAACAGGTCACCTCTTACGATCGTCCCCAATTAATGCAAGAATTGCGCCAGTTGGCCGAGGCCCACATCCAGCCGCCGCTGTTGCCCTTGGTCCTGCGGTTGCTGGCGCGTTATGAGGACCTGCTCCTGGTTTGCCCCGCCGCCCGTTTCTACCATCACCCTTACCTGGGCGGCCTGCTGGAGCACACCTGGTTTTTAGCCCGGCATACCCTGGCCTCCCTGTCAATCTATGCCGATCTCAATCCCAGCCTGGCCCTGGCCGGCGCCATCCTGCACGACCTGGGCAAGGTCAAGGAGATCGCCAGTCCCACGGCTCCGGAATTAACCGTAGCCGGTCAGCTCCTGGGCCATATCGCCCTGGGCTGGGAGATGGTCCGCGAGGAAGCCCGGGCCATGGACTTCCCCGATCCCGATCTCCTTATCCAACTAGAACACATAATCCTGGCCCATCACGGCGCCCTGGAATTCGGCTCCCCCATGGTGCCCAAGACCCGGGAGGCCCTGCTGGTCAATATGCTGGACGATCTGGACGCCAAGCTCAAGATGATGTCTCAGCACCTCGGAGGCGATGTCAGCGGCCAGGATTTCACCAGTTACCATCGGGTCTTGCAGCGGGACCTCTATAAAGGCGCCAAGGCCGCCGCCCCGGAGAAAAATTTGAAAAATAGTTAATTATTCCTATAGCCTGATTGATATCTTTGTTCTTAATTATTATTTTAACATCCAGAAAGCGTCGCTCGAGGCGGCATCTTCGACCAGGCGCAGTGAACGTTAACCAGGAGGACATTATGTTCAAGAATATTTTAGTTCCTCTGGATGGCTCGGAAATTGCGGCAAAGATTCTCCCTAAGGTGGTGGAACTGGCCAAAATTTTCCAGGCCAGGGTAACCCTATTTCACGTCTGTTACAGCGGCGTCGGCGCCTTCGCCGGCGAAGCCTCTCCTGGAGTAATCAGGGCGGAGGCGGCCCAGGAGAAGAAATTCTGCGACCAGTTTCTGACCAAGAACGGCAAAAACCTCCGGGCCCAGGGCCTGGAGGTTGATTGGGCTTGCGAAGACGGCGTCCCGGCTCGGGAAATTGTGGCTTTTGCCCAGAATAAGGGCTACGACCTCATCGCCCTGGCCACTCATGGCGCCGGCGAAGTGGCCTGGTACATGGGCGGGGTCGCCGACCGGGTGGCCACCCACGCCACCGTGCCGGTCCTGCTATTCCGAACCCTGGAATTCAAACCGCCGCTCATGAAGGAAGTTTATTCCCAGGTGCCAGGGGTGCAATTCCCCGAATAATTCGGCATCTTTCGTTTTGAAATGCTTACGGGACCCCCGGGCTTAAGTCCGGGGGTCCCGTTTGCTTTTCGGCACCGCCCCCCTTGCTTTTTTTTATGGAATTGTTGGGAAAGTCTCTTGCGAGCAGGCCCGGGGCAGTGGCGCAGGCGGGAGGCCGGAAACCACTGCAAAAATCTCCGGCCCTCCTTCGAATTTACGGTTTTGCCGCGTCTTACTTGAAGATCAAATACTCTTCCAGTTCGGCCTGCCGTTCCATGGCGATGAGGCGATGGGCGCACCCTTCACAGATAAATTTATTTTTGGGATTAAGCCATATGATGATCGGCTTGGTCTTAAACATGTCCAGAATCTTGCCAGGGACTCCCGGACCCCTCAGATCACAGGCCACCTCACTCACCCGCCAGCCTATGATCTCCATAGGCATCGGCATTTTGGTGCTGACCGTATACTTTTCCACCTTGGTAATATCGAGAGGCTGCTCGATTTCTTTGCCACAGACGCGGCATTGAAAGGTTACTTCTTCTCCCCAAAAAATATTGGAATAACCGTCTTTGGGCAGGTCTCGGCCTTTGAAACAATTAACCGCCTTTTCCAGGGAAGGGGCGAAGTGCAGCTTGGGAGGACTTTCGTTCAGCAGGTAAAACCGGCTGAATATCAGGTCCTTAGGCCTGATGACGGCCTGAAAAAATTCTTCGGCGTACATCTCATGCCCAGGTTTTCTCACCCGGACCTGATATTTGGTCAGATCGATGGAGATACTATTCTCAATTATCTCAAAGTGGGGTCCTTCAGGGGTCTTTCCACCTCCAAATAACTTTTTTAATAGACCCATACAGCCTCACCTCCCGTAGTCCCAGGCGGGAGACTAGTATAAAAATGTATCCCTGTGATTATATTTTTCTGCATATTAATAATAAACCAAAATTTACGAAAATGCAACTAATAGTTAATCAAGGGAAAATCTGTTTACCATTGACCTAAATTCGCCGTTCAGCCGGTCCATTTCTGTGATTTGGGAGCTTTTGGTTGGCGATCCTGAAAAAATTTCCTCCTGGGCCGGGAAGGCCAGGATTTTTTTGATGGTCTGCCCCGGCCCTCACCTTAATCTGAGCGGCTTTCTACCCCCTCCCGGGCTAGATTCAGGGCACCGCCCCCCGCCACCAGGCGGCGCTGCCGGGGGGAGAGGTCCACCCTGGTCCGGATCTCCCGGTTGCCGATCTTTAGAGTCAGGGTCTCGGCCCCGTCCAACAAAAGCCGGCGCAGGTTGGGCAGTTCCAACGTTTGCCCCTGGCTCAAGAGGTCGTAGTCCCCGGGATTTTCAAAGGTCAGGGGCAGAATGCCGAAGTTGATCAGGTTGGCCAGGTGGATGCGGGCAAAGCTCTTCACCAGCTTGAGGCGCACCCCGAGGTAACGGGGCGCCAGGGCGGCATGCTCCCGAGAGGAGCCCTGGCCGTAATTTTCCCCGCCAATGATGGCTCCTTCGCCCCGGCCCTGGACTCGTTTGGAAAATTCTGGGTCCAGGCGAGTGAAGGCAAAGCGGCTGATGGCCGGCAGGTTGCTCCTCAGGGCCAGAATCTCGTTGCCCCCAGGCAGAATGTCGTCGGTGGTGACATTATCCCCAGTCTTGAGCCAAACCTCGCCCCGCCAGGTGTCCGGCAAGGGCGACAGTTGCGGGAAAGGCACGAGGTTGGGGCCCCGCACCACCTCCACCGGGGTGCCGGGAGGAGGCGGGGCCAGCAGCGAGCGGCCATCCACTAGGTAATAGCGCGGGGCGGCGACCCTAGGGGCCTCCCCCAGGCGGCGGGGATCGCGCAATTCCCCGAAAATGGCGGCGGCCACCGCGGTTTCGGGACTGGCCAGATAGACCTTATCGTCCCTGGTGCCGCTGCGGCCGGGGAAATTTCGGGGAAAGGTGCGCACCGACACGGCTTCGGTGGGGGGGGCCTGGCCCATACCGATGCAGCCCCAGCACCCCGGCGGCATCACCCGGGCTCCGGCCGTAAGCAAGGGCAGAAGCCCGCCGGCCAGGGCCAGGTTTTCCAGGACCTGGCGGGAGCCGGGGTTGATCTCCAGGGCCACCCGGGGATGCACCCGGCGGCCCTTCAGGGCCTGGGCCACTACCATCAGGTCTCGGAAAGAGGAGTTGCCGCAGGAGCCGATGAGCACCTGTTCCACCGGCGTACCCTCCACCCGCTTCACTGGCACCACGTTATCCGGCGAGCTGGGGCGGGCGACGAAGGGTTCCAAGTTATCCAGGTTTATCTCCTGGATTTCCGCGTAGTTGGGCCGGCCCTGGGCCCGCAAAGGCCGGAAATCCGCCTCACGGCCCTGGAGGGCCAGGAAGCGGCGGGTCTGGCCGTCCGCCGGGAAGATGGAGGTGGTGGCCCCTAATTCCGCCCCCATATTGGTGATGGTGGCGCGCTCCGGCACGCTGAGATTGCGCCTGGCTGGGCCGAAAAACTCCAGGATCTTGCCCTGGCCGCCCTTGACGCTCAGCCGGCGCAGCAGTTCCAGGATAACGTCCTTGGCCGACACCCAGGCCGGAAAGCGGCCGGTGAGTTTTATCCCAAGAATCTCGGGCATGACCAGGTAAAAGGGCTGGCCTGCAAGGGCCAGGGCCACGTCCAGGCCGCCGGCCCCAAAAGCCAGCATGCCGGCGCCCCCGGCCGTGGGGGTGTGGCTGTCGGAGCCCAGCAAGGTCTTGCCCGGAACGCTGAAGCGTTCCAGGTGCACCTGGTGGGAGATGCCGTTGCCCGGCGGCGAAAAATAGAGGCCGTATTTGGCGGCGATGGTCCGTAAAAACCGGTGGTCGTCGGCATTGCGGAAATCCGTCTGCAACAGGTTGTGGTCCACGTAGCTCACCGCGACCTCGGGCCGGGCCCGGTCCACCCCCATGGCCTCAAACTCCATGTAAGCCAGGGTGCCGGTGATATCCTGGGTCAGGGTATGATCAATCTTCAAGGCCACCTCGGCGCCGGGGACCAACTCCCCGGACACCAGATGGGCCGCCATGATTTGCTCCACAATGGTTTTGCCCATATCTCTCCCAGCAAAGCCTTGGATTGTTAGCCCAGGCGTCTCGCCTGGGCCGGCCTTCCGGCTTTATTTTAACCGAAAAGTGCAAACTGAAAACCGATAACCGTATCTTAGGAAAGCCGCTTCTCCTGCAAAACCTCTTTCAGGCGCAAGACCTCCTGCCGCAGGCCCAGCCTGATGGCGTCATAGTCCGAGGCCTCCGGGGCCAGCTCCAATCCCCGCGCCTTTAGCTCCTGGCAGGAATATTCCCGGCCGAAGATCACCTGGATGGGATGGGGGCGGGGGAAAGGCACCCCCGGGGGCCAGGCTTCGTAAGAGCCGTGAATATAGACCGGGACCAGCTTCACGTCCAATTCCTTAGCCAGGATGGCCACGCCTCTCTTGAATTGGCGGACCTCGCCGGTAGGACTCCGATAACCCTCGGGAAAAATGACCAAAATCTGGCCGTTTCTGAGGATATAGGAGGACACCTGCAGGGCCGCCACCAGGTTGCTGGCCGAATCCACCGGGATGACCCGAATCAATTTGAGGAGGCTCCGAATTACCGGGATGTCGAAATAATGGCGGTCTCCCAGGGAAAACAGGCGGTAACGCAGGGGGCCGGGCACGGCATAACCCAGGAGGAACCCATCCAAATAGCTGAGGTGATTGGGGCAGATGATGAATCCCTGTCCCTTCAGCCTCTCCTGGCCATACACCTGGAGATCGAACAGCCATCTAAATAACAAGCCCAGAACCCCCGCCAGCGCCTGAGTTGTCATCCGGGCCGGCAAGCCGCCCTCCATACCAAGATGCCGGAGCAGGGCCCCGGGTGGATCAACCTGCAGAAGCTGCTCCCAGGTGGTAATTTCTGCGGCGGGCTCCCTGGCCGCTTCCGGACATTTCGCCTCGAGGAAGCTGATAAGCTCCCTGACCGTGAAGATGTCGGCAAATTCGGCGGTCTTGATCTGGAGCCCGAAGCGTTGCTCCAGGGCGGCCAACAATTCCACCAGCCCGAGGGAATCCAGGCCCAGGTCCAGCTCCAAATGGTCGTCCAGGGAGATGTGGGCGTCGCCGAGCTGCTGGGTCAACAGTTGCACCAGGCCCTCTCCCACCGGCGACAACTCTTCTTCCACGGCCAGCCTTTTGGGCACATATTGCTTGCCGACCCGCTCCTGGTAAAGGCGTTGAGCTTCGTGGATCTTGACTTTCCCCAGGCGGGTCTTGGGCAATTCCTCATGGATCAGGACCCAATCCCGGACCCGCAGGTAAGGCTCCAGGTCCCTAGAGACCAGCTCCAGGTCCCATTTCATCCGGTCGTAAATGTCTTTTTCTCCGATCTGGCGGAAAAACGCCAGGTCAGGCACCACCATCGCCACCAGCTTCTCGGCCGCGGCGTCGGCGGTCACGAAGATCTCTTTGATGGACGGGGCCCGGAGGTAGTACTGCGCCACTTCCTCGGCAGAAACGTTCTTCCCCGAGGCCAGGACGATGATCTCCTTGATGCGCCCCTGGAAGAAAAGATAACCGTCCCGGTCGAGATAGCCCAGATCGCCGCTATGAAACCAGCCGTCCTCCAGGACTTCCCGGGTGGCAGCCTCATTCTGGTAATACCCGGCCATGACGTTATCGCCCCGGATGAGGACCTCGCCGACGCCATGGTCGTCGGGATGAAGAATCTTAATCTCCACCCCCGGCAGGGGCTGACCGGCGGACCCGAAGCGCGGGGCCGCCGGCGGGTTGAAGGTTACCACTGGGGCGGTCTCCGTGAGACCGTAGCCTTCCAATACCGTGAATCCCAAGTTCGCCAGGTTCTCCGCCAGGACCACGGGCAGTTTGGCCCCGCCGCTGACAAAAAAGCGGAACTGCTTCCCCAGGACGCTGCGGAATTTCTGCAGCAGGGGCCGAGCGGGATTAATCCCTAAAAGTTGGGACACCTGCCGGGAGAACCGGAGATAAGCGCGCAGCAGGGGCCGCAAAGGCCAGGGAATCTGCTGCAACCGTCTCTCCATGCCTTGATAAAAGTGCTGGAGGACCAGGGGCGTGAGCACCAGGAGAGTGACCCGTTGTTCCTTGAGGCAGCGTAGAATGGCCTCGGCCTTCAGGGTATCCAAATAAGTAATCTTTGCCCGGGAAAGAATGGGCATCAACAGGGTGGCGGTGAAGGGAAAAGCATGATGCAGAGGCAGGATGGCGAGAAAGTTGTCCCTGGGGCTGATGACTTCCAATTGGGCGATTCCCTGACAATTGGCGCAAAAGTTCCGATGGCTGAGCATCACTCCTTTGGGAATCCCGGTGGTACCCGAGGTATAAATAATGGAGGCCAGGTCAGCGGGGGCAACCGGGAGCCCGGCATCAATTACGGGTGATTTGCGGATTGCGGTGAAATTGACAATTTTCTCGCCGGCTGCCCCGGTTTCCCCCACCACTACGAGCTTTTCAAGGAATGGCAACTCTTGCAACTGGATCAGGGGGGCCTTGGGGAAAGTGAAGACGATCCGGGTCTGGGTCTGCTCCAGGGCGTAGCGGATCAGGTCCCAGCGGGAGACCGGATCCAGGGGCACGGCCACCGCCCCGGCCAGCAGCAGGCCGAAATAGCTCATGGGCCATTCGGGGCGGTTCTCCAGGAGGAGGGCCACCCGGTCGCCCTTTTGCACCCCCTGAGCCTTCAGCCAGCCGGCCACGGCTAGGCTGGCCTGATAAAGCTGGCCGTAGGTATACTCCCGCACTGCCTCGCCTTGCCGATGGATAATGGCGACCCGGTCGGCGGCCTCTTGGGCGGCGCCGGCTAACAGACTGGTCAGGGTTTGGGCGACATCAGCCATAATTTCTCCGGGGCACAGGCTTTAATTTTAGGCTGCTGGGGTTGACTGGCGCAAATAGCTGATAATCTCCCGGGGCCGATTGGTGCAAACGGCGTCGACGCCCATGGCCAGGTAGGTGGACAGGATAGTCGGGTCGTCAATATTCCAGGCGATAACCTCAAGATCCCGGCGATGCGCGGTGTCAACCAATTCCTCATTGAGGTAGCGATAATTCAGAACCAGGGTCCGGGTTCGGGCCGCCCGGGCCAGGCCCACGGGGTCGGCGGGGCAGCCCACCAGGAGGGCGCCGGTTTCCAGACGCGGCGCTACCTTTTTAAGAGCCAAAAGCGCCGGATGCCAGTAGGAGATGACCATGGCCGAACCAAAAGCCCGGTGCTGTCGGAAGAATTGCCACAGGGGCCCCACTGCTTCGGGCTGCTTCATTTCCACCAGCAGACGTGCCCGACCCCGGGCCATTTCCAAAACCTCCTCCAGGGCGGGGATGGGCTCGCCCTTGCCAGCATCCAACCTTTGCAGCTCTGCCAGGGTGAAGTCCCGCACCCGGCCGCGGCCGCTGGTGGTGCGGTCCAGGGTCTCGTCGTGAATCACCGCCAGACGCTCGTCCCGGGTGAGCTGCACGTCCAGTTCCACCGCCGCCACCCCCAGCTCCAGGGCCCGGCGAAAAGAGCGCCGGGTATTTTCCGGCTCCTCCCGCGGCGCGCCGCGGTGTCCGACGATATTTACCATACTAAGAATCGGTTCCCTAGCGCATAATCGCAGATAGTTCTTGTGCCCGTGGCACGATTTATATATTAGATGAAAGACCATGGTCTGGCAAGCCGGGAGGACGACGTGAACTGGTTGGGGTTTTCTTTGCTGGTCGTGGGCCTTTGGGGGTTGTGGGGCTTCCTGAGCAAGGTGGCCGCCCTGCATCTGCCTACCGGGGCCGTTTATTTGCTTTCCATCACTGGGCACCTGGCCGTGGTCAGCTACCTGGGGGCTACCGGCGGCCTGACCATCCCCTGGCAGCCCGTCGGCCTGGCCGAAGCTCTGGGAGCCGGAGTCTGTATGGCCTTCGGCCTGCTCTGCTTTTTAAGGGCCTTGTCAGCCGGGGGTAAGGCCAGTGTGGTGGTGCCGCTCACGGCCATGTATCCCCTGCTCACGGTGCTCTTGGGGTGGCTCTTGCTCCGGGAGGATTTCACCCTGCGCCACCTAGTCGGGGTGGCTCTGGCCCTGACAGCCGTCTGGCTGCTGTCCAAATAGGACCGGGGACCGGAGACCGGAGTTTTTCTCCCTTTTCCCGTCCTCCGTCCCCCATCCGCCATTGCAGGAGGCGGTGCATGACAGAACAACCGCAAACGCCGAGGGACCGAGAGGTGCGCATTCTCGCCCTGGACGTGGGGGAGAAGCGCATCGGTCTGGCGGTGAGCGACCCCCTGGGCCTCACGGCTCAGGGGCTGGAAGTCCTGACCCGCCAAAACCCGGAGGCGGACCTGGCCCGGCTTGTCCAATTGGCCCGGCACTGGGGGGTACAACAGATTGTCCTGGGTCTGCCCCGCCATCTGGACGGCCGGTTGGGGACCCTCGCCCCGCAGGTCCTGGAGCTCGCCGACGCCTTACAAAAAACCCTCGGGGTGGAGGTGGTCACCTGGGAGGAGCGCCTCACCACGATGGAGGCGGAGCGGGTCTTGTTACAGGCGGACCTCAGCCGCCGCCGGCGCCGCCGGGTGGTGGATCAACTGGCCGCGGTGCTTATCTTGCAGAATTACCTGGATTACCGACAACAGCAGCAGGGGTAAAAAGACCCGGATCCTGGGCGTCCCCTGGCGGCCTGCTAAGATTTCCCCCGCCGGGCCGGCCTCATAGTCTCTGGACCATCGTCCCTGGCGTTTAAGGTTCTTCCGGCTCGCCCCGCCTTCCGCCCTTAAAACTTTCCACCGATTTCCTGAATTCCTCTCCCTTAAAATTGGGAAATGCCGGGGCCCTCAAGCCTACAAGTGGGATAGCACTTCTCCCGCCATGCCCTGCCCTGCCGGCAAACGGTTTGAGCGCCCAGGGGGCAGGGTCCTACATGGCCAATTTTGCTCTTCCTCTTTAACCTTCAAGAGCGGCCTCTGAAAAATTTTTTTTAGATGGGATTATTTTTTTCTTGACATCCCCAAAAATATGCGTTTATTTTGGGACAAAGTGGTAAGAAATGGATTGAAGTGGTAGAAGGTGGGGAGCGCCATGAGATTTACCGGCACACATTACCACTCCATGGATAACAAAGGCAGGGTCAGCATCCCCCCCCGTTACCGCGAAATCCTGCAAGCGGCCAAAAGTAATCTTGTTTATCTTACCAGTTTTCAGCAAAAAATCCAAGAAGATAATCCGGAGCAGGTCCGTTACCTCATCGCCTTTCCCGCCAATGAGTGGGAAAAGATAGGGGCCATGTTTGCCGAAAGGCATTTCTTCAACGGCCAGCTGCGCAACTTTCAGCGTTACATCTATTCAAAGGCCGAAGAATGTCCTCTGGACCGGCAGGGCCGCATCCTGGTGCCGCCCATTCTCCGGGAGTATGCCAAACTTTCCCGGGAAGTCTGTCTGGTGGGGGCCGCACGTTGCTTTGAAATCTGGGACCGGGCCGCCTATGAAGCCCATTCCCAGCAGTTGGACGAAACCTTCGACGAAAAGAAGCTGGACGCATTATTAGCGCAGACCTGATACCGGTCCATGAACCGGTCTTGGTGAAGGAGGTGCTGGTGGGCCTCAATTGCCGGCCTGGCCGCTTTTATGTTGATGGCACTGTGGGTGAGGGGGGGCATGCCGCGGCTATCCTGGACTGCACCGGCCCGCATGGCCAGCTTTGGGGGCTGGACCGGGACCCCACAGTTCTGCCGAGGGCCGCCGCCCGGCTGGCCTCCCACACCTCCAGATTTCAACTGTTTCACCGGTCTTATAGCCAGTTGGGGAGGCTACTGCAAGCAGGCCCGGTGAAGGGAGTGGACGGCCTCCTCCTGGACCTGGGCCTCTCCTCCTGGCAATTGAAGAATTCCAAGCGGGGCTTCTCCTTCCTGGGCGATGAGCCTCTGGATATGCGGTTCAACCCCGAGGAAAGGGGGCTGACCGCGGCCCAATTGCTCAATCGAGCCCCCCAGACCACTTTGGAACAGATATTTGGGGAATATGGGGAGGAACCGAAGGCCCGACGCCTGGCCCGTTTGGTGGTCCAGGCCCGGCAGCGGCGGCCCTTTAGCACAACCCAGCAACTGGTAGAGGTCATTAAGGGGGCCATGGGACCCGGGTGGCGCAGCCGGGGGAGACTGCATCCAGCCACCCGGGTCTTCCAGGCCTTAAGGATTGCGGTGAATCGCGAACTGGAGGAAATCGCCGACTTTCTGGAGCAGGCCCCCGGCTGGTTGTTGGAAGGCGGCCGCCTGGTGGTGATTGCCTATCACTCCCTGGAAGATCGGCTGGTGAAAGAGAAGATGGCGGCCTGGGATCGGGCCGGAGTGATGGCGAGGCGGACCCGCAAACCTGTAATCCCTGCTCCGGAAGAAGTGGCCCGTAATCCCCGGGCCCGCAGCGCCAAGCTGCGCGTTGCCGAAAAATTAGTGGCCATAGCCCGGCGGGAGAACAACCAGATTAGTTGAATCACCTGCCAGACCATTCTTGCTGAGCTTAAATCAGGAATGGCTGGCGGTTGTGCCTGGCAGCGACGGAGAGGCGGACCGGGACGAGGCCGCCAGCCCGCCTCATGGTGGGATAAGGTGGCGGAAAGATGGCCAAATGGAGTCTGGTTTCCCAGGCTAATCTTTAACGATCAACGTGCCTGATTAGAGGAGGTAAAGGGGAATGCCCGGCAATTTGGCTCTCCAGTTAAGTGAGAGGGGACAGGGATTTATCTCTAAAAATCGCAAGCTTACCCACCCCTGGCGTTGGGGGACCGCCGCGGTTACGGGACTGGTTCTAGGAACCCTGCTGGTGCTGTGCACCTGCCTGTTCCTGGCCTGGGCCGATTTCCAGTACATCACTCAGAGCTACCAGATCTCCCAGGCCCAGGAGACCCAGAAGCACTTGTTGGACCTGAACCGCAAGCTGCGCATCGAGTACTCCAATCTGACGGCCATTTCTCGTCTGGAGAAACTCGCCGCCCAGTATGGCATGGAGGCGCCGCAGCCCTCCCAGGTCGTGACTCTGCCGTGAGCCGCACTATTAGCAAATGGGTCCGCTTCCGTGTTGGCCTGGTGGTGATCGGGCTGATCCTGCTTGGAGCGGGGATCTGCGGCCGTTTCTTTTACCTCCAGGTGATCCGGGGACCGCAACTGCGGGAATTGGCCATCCGGGAATACCAGAAATTTTGTCCCGTTCTGCCAGTGCGGGGCATGATTCTGGACCGCAAGGGTATGGAACTGGCCATCAGCACCCGGGTTTCTTCGGTGGTGGCGCATCCCCTGCAAATCCAGCAGGCCGACCGTCTTAGCCGGGAGTTGGCGCCCATCCTGGGTTATAAACCCCGGGATTTGAAGGAAATCCTCACCCGGGCCGCTTCCTTTGTTTGGGTGAAGCGGCATCTCACCCCCGAGCGGGAAGCCGCCTTCATGGCCTGGGCGGCGGAGGCGGACCGCAAGGCCAGGACCGCTAAGAGCACCGGCCGCCAGGACACCGACACCATTTATCTTTTGTCCGAGGCCAAACGCTACTATCCGCAGCTTTCCCTGGCCAGCCAGGTCCTGGGATTTTGCAACATTGACGGCCAGGGTCTGGAAGGGATAGAGCTGGCGTTCGATAAGCAGCTCTACGGCAAACCCAAGCAGTGCTGGAAGACCATGGACGCCCGCGGTCGCATCATCTCCTCTGAAGAAAAGGCCTTGGACCCCGAGGTCATGGGCAACAATGTGGTTCTCACCCTGGACCACACCGTGCAATATATCGCCGAGAAGGAACTGGCCCGGGGAGTGGCGAAATATAACGCCGCTAGCGGCACCGCCCTGGTGATGCAGCCTAAGACCGGGGAAATCCTGGCCATGGCGCAAGTGCCCACCATGGATCCCAATCGCTACAGCCAATTTTCCGAATATGCCCGGCGCAACCGTCTGGTCACCGATTGTCTGGAGCCCGGCTCCACTTACAAGATTTTTATCGTCGCTTCTGCCCTGGACGCCGACATCGTGAAGCCCACCGATCGCTATCATTGTGAAAACGGCGTCTGGTACCTGGGCGGCAAGGACGTAATCCACGACGTCCATCCTTACGGGGGGTTGACGGTCCAGCAGGTCGTGCAAAAGTCAAGCAATATCGGGGCAGCCAAGATCGCCAGCAAGGTGGGTCCTACCCGCCTGGATCGTTATCTGCGGTGGTTTGGCTTTGGCAATAAAAGCGGCATAGCCTTCTCCGGAGAAAGTAGCGGGCTGCTGAGAAATCTCGCCCAGGCCCATTCCCTCATCGACCGGGTCACCGTGGCCTTCGGCCAGGGGGTGTCCGTAAGTCCGCTGCAATTGACCATGGCCCTGGCCGCCATGGGCAACGGCGGGGTTTTGATGGAGCCCCACATCGCCAAAGAGGTGATTGACCCCCAGGGCAATAAGGTCCAGGAGTTTTCGCCCTGGCCGGTACGCCGGGTGATGTCGGAGCAGGCGGCGCAACAGATGCTGGCCATTATGGAAACGGTGACCCAAAAAGGCGGCACCGGTACTGAAGCCGCCGTGCCGGGCTTCACCGTGGCCGGTAAAACCGGGACCGCCCAGAAAGTGGTGGGTCGGGTCTATTCCCACAACAAGTTTAATTCCCTGTTCATCGGCATGGTGCCGGCGGACAAGCCGGTCTTGGCTATCTCGGTTATCGTCGATGAACCCAAGGGAGCCATCTTTGGAGGGGTGGTGGCTGCCCCCATCTTCCGGGAGATCGCCGCCCAATCCTTGCGGGTCCTGGGTTATTATCCCCAGCGGGAAAAGTTGGATGACCTGAATATGCCGGTGCAAGCCAGGATGGCAAACCCTGCCAAGGACGCCAGGATGGCCAAGGCAACGCCGGCTCCAGTTTTGGCCCCGGCCGCGGCCCCGGCCGCGGCCCCGGCTACGGTTCCGGTTGCGGCCCCGACCCCGGCCCCGGCCCCGGCCCTCACCCTGGCCGAGCTCCTGCCGCTCAAGCCGAAGGGTTTCCAGGAGCCACCCAAGGTGATGCCCGACCTGAAAGGCTATACCATCCGCCAGGTTCTGGTCCTGCTGAACCAAGCCGGCCTCAAATGCCTGGTGGAGGGCAGCGGTCTGGCGGTAAGCCAGGAGCCGTCGCCGGGAACCGCCCTCAACCCGGGCACCATCTGCTCGGTGAAGTTTCAGTCCAGTTCTTGAGGGGTGCGGCCGGGGGATTCGTTCTTGCCAAGAGCCCGGAGTTTTTATAGGATGATAGCAGGCGATGCGACTTGAGCTCAGACCTCAACCTGCAAATCCCTAAGGACGTGCGATTGCTGAGGGCAGGCCTGCGGGCCTGCCCTTGAACGTCTCTGATGATCAATCTGGTGCTATAAAGAGTACTTACCTGAACTGCCTGGTTGTCTAAAATCATGAAAATGTCACGCCGGCCTCCTCGCCGGCGTCTTAACCGCCGGAGACGGCGCTAACCTTTTCATTTGGCGGGATTTTTGGCCCTTAACCCGAGAGAGCCGAACTGATGAGGGAGGATACCCGGCCCGGCGACCCGCCGGCCAGCCATGCCTTGAAACGCCTGCTGGCCGGCCTGGAAGGCTGCCAGATTCGGGGCGACGAAAACCTCGTGGTCAGCGGGGTGGCCTACCACTCCGGGCAGGTGAAGGCCGGCGATGTCTTTGTGGCCCTCAAGGGGGTGCACACCGACGGGCACCGCTTCGTGGCCGAAGCCATCAGCCGGGGGGCTACGGCCATCATCAGCGAGGAGGAACTGGAGGCCCCGGCCGGCGTCACTGTGGCTCGGGTGCCGCAGGGGCGGCTGGCCCTGGCCCACCTTAGCGCAACGTTCTATGGCCACCCCAGCCGGGAGCTGGTCCTGGTGGGGATTACCGGCACCAACGGCAAGACCAGCACCACCTATCTCCTGGAGGCCATTCTGGAGGGCGCCGGGCATCGAGTTGGGGTAGTGGGGACCGTTAATTATCGGGTCGGAGGAAAAACCTGGCCGGCTCCGGTGACCACCCCGGAATCCCTGGACTTGCAAAGGCTCTTGCGGGACATGCGTTCGCAGGGCGTCAGCCATGTTTGCCTGGAAGTCTCCTCCCATGCTTTGGACCTGAAACGAGTGGACCGGACCGCCTTTAACGTGGGGGTCTTCACCAACCTGAGCCAGGACCATCTCGATTACCACCGGAACCTGGAGGACTATTTTGCCGCCAAATCCCGCCTCTTTTTGGAACTGCTGGCCAATGGCGGCGACCCCCGCCTGGCGGTCCTCAACCTGGACGACCCCCGGGGGCAGGAGCTGCATCGCCGGGTGCGGGTCCCGGTCCTCACCTATGGCTGCCATCCCGACAGCCAGGTGCGGCCGCTGACCTATAAATTCCTTCCCACTGGCATTCAGGCCCGGCTCATCAGCCCGGCGGGGGAGTTGGAGATCGACTCTTCCCTGGTGGGACCCTTCAATCTGGCCAACATCCTGGCGGCCGCGGCCACCGCCCTGGGACTGGGACTGAGCCCCGCCGCCGTGGCCCGGGGCATCGCCGCCCTGCGCCGGGTGCCGGGCCGTTTAGAGCGGTTCGGACCGCCGGAAGGACCCGCGGTGTTCGTGGATTACGCCCATACCCCGGCGGCCATCACCCAGGCCCTGGGGGCCTTGCAGCAGCTCAATTTCCCCCGAGTCCTCACGGTCTTCGGCTGCGGCGGCGACCGGGACCGAAAAAAGCGCCCTTTGATGGGCCGGGCCGCGGCCGCCGGGTCGCAGTTGGTGGTGGTCACCAGCGACAATCCCCGCAGCGAAGAGCCCCTGGCCATTATCCAGGAGATTGAGCCGGGGATTAAAGCCGCGGGTTTGGCCAAAATTTCCCCGGCCGCTGCCAAGCGGGGAGAGCCGGGCTACTTGGTGGTCCCGGACCGCCGGGAGGCTATCCGCCTGGCGGTGAGCCTGGCCCGGCCCGGCGACGCCGTCCTGGTGGCGGGAAAGGGGCATGAAGACTATCAAATTTGGGGCACGGAACGCCGTCACTTCGATGATCGGGAAGAAGTCACGGAAGCCCTGCAGGAGCACCACGGTTAAAATGGCTGCCACCTTCACCATTAACGATATTTTGGCCGCCACCCGGGGCGCCCTGGTGCACCGGGGGCGGTGGGAGGCCTTTTTCGGCGTCTCCACCGATTCCCGCACGGCCCAGACCGGACAGCTCTTCATCCCCCTGTCCGGGGAGCGCCATGACGGCCATGACTTCATCCCCAAGGCCCTGCACCGGGGGGTGCGGGGGGTTTTGCTTGAGAAACGGGTCCCGGGCGCAGCCGGTGCAGGTACGGATTTCAAACCCGCCCCTGCGATGCCTCCCGAGATTACGGTTATCGCGGTGAATGACACCCTGGCCGCCCTGGGGAACCTGGCCCACGCCTGGCGCGGCCGGTTTGCCGTGCCGGTGGTGGCCGTCACCGGCAGTTGCGGCAAGACCACCACCAAAGAGATGATCGCCCAGGTGCTGGCCGCCTCGTTCCGGGTTCATAAAAATTCCCTGAACCTGAACAACCTCATCGGCCTGCCCCTGACGCTCCTGGAAATGGAGCCGGGCCATGAGGCCGCAGTGGTGGAGATGGGCATGAATCGCTTCGGAGAGATCCGGCGTCTGACCCAAATCGCCGCACCCACCGTGGGGGTGCTCACTAATGTCTACGGGGCCCACACCGAGGGGGTAGGGGACGTAGCCGGGGTGGCCCGGGCCAAGGGCGAGCTTATCGGCGCCCTGGACCGCCAGGCCCGGCTGGTCTATAATGCCGATGATCCATGGGTCGCCGCCCTGGCCCGGAATTTCCGGGGCCAGACCCTGAGCTTCGGACTGGGGGCCGGGGCCGGCTTGCGCGCCGGGGAGCGCCATCCCCAGGGGAGCCAGGGACAGAGTGCCAGGTTATTTTATCAGGGGCAGAGCTGGCAGTTGGACCTGCCGGCGGCCGGCGAGCATCTGCTCTATAACGCCCTGGCCGCCACCGCGGTGGGCCTGGCCCTCGGGCTAAGGCCGATGGAGACCGCCGCGGCCCTTAGAGAATTTCGCCCCCTCGCCCGGCGCTCCCAGGTGGTCACCCTGCCCCACGGCGTCCATCTCCTGAACGATTGCTACAACGCCAATCCCGGCTCCGTGGCCATGGCCCTGAAGACCCTGGCGGAGCTGCGGAACCGGGGCCGGACGGCCGCGGCCCTGGGGGACATGCTGGAATTGGGGGCGGTGGCCGCCCAGGAGCACCGGAAAATCGGCCGGCTGGCGGCCCAGTCCGGGGTGGATTATCTGGTGATTTATGGAAACTTCCGCCTGGAGGTGGCCGCCGGCGCCCGGGAGGGGGGCCTGGCCGAGGCCCGCATCTTCCCCATTGCCCACCTGGCCGAGGGGGCCCGGGTGCTGGAGGAATTGCTGGGGCCGGGCGATTGGCTCCTGGTAAAAGGCTCCCGCGCCATGCACATGGAGGGGCTGGTGGATTTGTTGGAAAAAACCTAAAGGCAGGGTGGGCCCGGCCCACCATTCTTTTGCTTTTTCCGACACTATTTAATTTATTTTTTGGCGGGCAGTGCCCGCCCACATGGCTGAAAGCTGACTGCCACCTGGGTGGAAAACAAAACGGGGGAACCTTAGGTGCTTTACCATCTCTTATATCCGCTCAAGACGGTATTTGGCGGATTCAACGTCTTCCGCTACATTACCTTCCGGACCATCTTTGCGGTCCTTACCGCCCTGATCATCTCCCTGGCGGTGGGCGGCTGGTTTATCCAGAAGCTCAGGGCCCTGCAGATCGGCCAGACCGTCCGGGAAGACGGCCCCCAGTCCCATTACGCCAAAAACGGCACCCCCACCATGGGCGGCCTGATGATCATCTTCGCCACCCTGGTCGCCACCCTTCTCTGGTCCGAGCTGAACAATCCTTATATCTGGATGCTCCTCCTGGTGACCCTGGGCTTCAGCTTCATCGGCTTCTATGACGACTACCTCAAGGTTATCAAAAAGCACAACCGGGGCCTCAGCGGCCGGGCCAAGCTGGTGGGCCAGACCATGGTGGCCCTGGTGCCGGCCCTGTGGCTCTATTTCACTCCGACTTTCAGCACCACCCTGACGGTCCCCTTTTTCAAACAGGTGCAGCCGGATTTGGGCTGGTTCTTCATTCCTTTTGCGGTCTTTATCATCGTGGGCACCGCCAATGCCGTCAACCTCACCGACGGTCTGGACGGCCTGGCCATCGGCCCGGTGACCATCGCCGCCGGCTTTTACATGATCTTCTGTTACCTGGCGGGTAACATCAAGATTGCCACTTATCTGCAGATCCCTTATGTCCGGGGAGTGGGGGAACTGTCCATCTACTTAGGGGCCCTGGTGGGCGCCGGGGTGGGCTTTCTCTGGTTCAACGCCTACCCGGCCCAGGTCTTCATGGGGGACGTGGGCGCCCTGGCCCTGGGCGGCGTCCTGGGCACCGTGGCCCTGGCCACCAAGCAGGAAATCCTCCTGGCCATCGTGGGCGGTCTTTTCGTAGTGGAGGCGCTGTCGGTGATCCTCCAGGTGGGTTTCTTCAAGATGTCCAACGGCAAGCGCATCTTCCGCATGGCGCCGCTGCACCACCACTTTGAACTCAAGGGCTGGCCCGAACCCAAGGTCATTGTGCGTTTTTGGATCATTGCCATTATTTTGGGATTGCTGTCGTTAAGCGCGTTGAAACTTAGATAAGTTATTCCTTAGCTGGATAAACATTGGGAAAGGGGGAGAAGGGAAAAAGGGAGGATCATATTGCGGGGCCGTTTTTTCACCCTTTAAATTTTTCCCTTTTTACGCCTTATTTGAATGACTGCAATCTCCGTATCGCTGAAGATTAATGGAACTTAACAACAAAAAAATTTTAGTCGTCGGCCTGGCCCGCACCGGCGTGGCCCTGTGCCGTTTTTTGGCCGAGCACCGCGCCCGAGTGACGGTCACCGACCAGGCCGCGGCAGAGGCCCTGGCGGAAGCCCGGCGGGATATCGCCGGCTTGGGGGTGACGGAAAAATTGGGAGTGGCGCAGCCTGACTGGAGGGGATACGACCTCATCATCCTCAGCCCCGGGGTGCCGCCGGAATTGGCCTGGCTCCAGGCGGCCCGGGAGGCCGGCCTCCCGGTTTGGGGTGAGCTGGAATTAGCCAGCCATTTTCTTAAGAAACCTGTCATCGCGGTGAGCGGCACCAACGGCAAGACCACCACCACCGCCCTGGTGGGGGAGCTGCTCAAGGCCTCGGGCCAGAAGCCCCTGGTGGGGGGCAACATCGGCACCCCGGCCATTTCCCTGCTTGCCCGGCAGCAGGAGGCCGACTGTCTGGTGCTGGAGGTGAGCAGCTTCCAGTTGGACACCGCTCCCAGCTTTCATCCCCAGGCTGCGGCCCTGCTCAATATCACTCCCGACCATCTGGACCGCTATCCGTCCCTGGCCGCCTATGCCGCTTCCAAGGCCGGCCTGTTTCGCCAGATGCAGAACAGCGATCTAACGGTTTTCAATGCCGACGATAACTGGGTGGCGTCCCTGGGGGGCGGGCCGGGTCGGGTCTATTTTTTTTCCGTCACCCGCCCTTTAACCCGGGGCGCCTGGCTGGCCGACGCCGCGCTCCACCTCAAGCTGCATGGCGGCCGGGAGGAGATTTTTCCCCTTGCCGATATTCGCCTCCCGGGGACCCACAACCTGGAAAATGTCATGGCGGCCCTGCTGTTGGCCCTGGACGCCGGGGCTGCGCCTGCGGCCTGCCGCCGGGTGTTGGCGTCCTTTCGGGGTTTGCCCCACCGGCTGGAATTTGTGGCGGAGGTGGACCGGGTGGCGTTTTATGACGACTCCAAGGGCACCAACGTGGGCGCCGTAGCTGTCTCCCTGGCCTATTTCTCCAAACCGGTGATCCTTATTGCCGGCGGCCGAGACAAGGACAGCGATTTCAGTCTTCTCTCCCCCCTGATCCGCGATCGGGTCAAAGCCCTGGTACTGCTGGGGGAGACCCAGGAACGCCTGAGCCGGGTCTGGAAGGGACTGGCTCCCATCTGTCTGGTGAAGGGTATGGCGGAGGCGGTGCGCCGGGCTCATGTTCTGGCCCGGCCGGGAGAGGTGGTGCTCCTGTCGCCGGCCTGCGCCAGCTTCGACATGTTCAAGGATTATTCCGAACGGGGCGAAACCTTTCAGAGATTGGTGAAGGAGCTGCAACATGACCCCTGAAGAAAAGGCCACTGCCGCTGCCCCCGGCGTCCATTACGACTATATCTTGCTGGCCAGCGCCTTTTCGCTGATGCTTCTGGGCCTGGGAATAATCTTTACGGCCAGCAATGTGATGGCCCAGACCAACTATGGCGATCCCTTCTACTTCGTCAAACGCCAGGGGATGTATGCGCTCCTGGGACTGGGGGCCCTGCTGTGGGGGCGGAAGACCAATTATCATAAATACCAGCGCTGGGTCTATCCCTTTTTGTTTATCAGCCTGCTTTGCCTGATCCTGGTTTTTATCCCGGGCATCGGCAGTAAGGTGCGGGGCGCGGCCCGGTGGCTCCGCCTGGGGCCCCTTACCCTCCAACCTTCCGAATTCGCCAAGATCGCCCTGGTCATGTTCCTGGCTTACTCCATTACCCACAAGCAGGAAAAGATGAAGCTCTTTTCCATCGGCTTTCTGCCCCATATGCTAGTGGCCGGGCTTTTCGTCGGCCTCATCGGCATCGAAACTGATTTCGGCACCGCCCTGACCGTGGCGGCTATCGTCATCATCATGCTCTTCGTGGGGGGCGCCAGCCTGCTCCATCTTGCCCTGTCCCTGGCAGCCGTTATCTCCCTGGCGGTGCTGGCGGTGCTGAAAGATCCGAAGAAGTTTGACCGCATCCTGTCTTTCCGAGACCCATGGAAATACGGGGACACCGTCGGATACCAGTTAAAGCAGTCCCTGCTGGCCATCGGCTCGGGGAACCTTATCGGCCTGGGTCTGGGCCAGAGCCGGGCCAAACTCTTCTACCTCCCCGACCCTCACACTGACTTTATCCTTTCCATCTTCAGTGAAGAACTGGGCTTCCTGGGGTTTTTCCTGGTTCTGGCCCTGTTTGCCATCCTGGTGGCCCGGGGGCTGCGTCTGAGCCTCAAGGCCCCGGACGTCTTCGGTTCCTATCTGGCCCTGGGGCTGACCCTGGTCATTGGCCTGCCCACGGCCATCAACATGGGGGTGGTGAGCGGCATTTTGCCCACCAAGGGGCTGTCCCTGCCGTTTCTCAGCTACGGCGGCTCTTCCATGGTTGCCAGCCTGCTGGCGGTGGGCATCCTGCTGAATATCAGCACCCAGATCAAGCGCCCTGCCGGACCGCCGCCCGCCAAGACCGCGGCGCCGGACCCCAAAGGCGCCCCGAAGGAAACCTGAACTCTGACCACGTGCCTCCAGCCGGCCGGGAAGGACTTTGGCAGCCGCCGGCTTTTATCTGAAAATGCCGTTAAAAGCCAGCACCGGCAGGATGCCTGGGGCTAACAATTCCATCGAACTTTACGAAGCGGAATTCTCTTGACGCTCAAAAATCGAAACTAAAAACTCATGGACCTGCGCATCGTTATCGCCGCGGGTGGCACCGGCGGCCACCTGTTTCCGGGCATTGCCGTGGCCCGGGAATTTGTGGCGCGCCACGGAGCGGCGGTCACTTTCCTCACCAGCCCCAGGGCCATGGGCACCCGGATTCTGGAGGACGCCGGCTTTCCCTGGGAGGCGGTGGCCAGCCGGGCCTTGAAGGGACAAGGACTCTTTGCCCGGTTGGGCACCTGGTGGCAGCTTCCCAAAAGCATCCGGGAGGCCCGGGAGCGCCTGCAGACCCTGAACCCTCACCTGGTGCTGGGCATGGGCGGCTACGCCTCCGGTCCCGTGGGCCTGGCGGCCTGGTCCCTGAAGCTGCCTCTGACCCTCCACGAACAGAATGCCCTGCCCGGCTTCACCAACCGTTGGCTGGCGCGGTGCGCCGACCGGGTCTTTGTCTCCTTTCCGGCTTCCCTGGATTATTTTCGCCGAAACCTGGCGGTCTGGACCGGCAACCCGGCCCGGGAGGAGTTTTTTCAGGAGAGGCCTTCCCGCCCGGCCAGCCCCTTCACCGTGTTGATCACTGGCGGCAGCCAGGGGGCGCATCACCTGAACCTGGAGGTGCTGGCGGCCCTGGACGAGCTCACCGACCTGAAGGACCGGCTGCGCTTCCTCCATCTGACCGGCGAGGCGGACCGGGAAATGGTGGACGCGGGCTACCGCGCCGGCGGCTTTGCGGCTCAGGTGGAGGCCTTCAGCTCCGAGATGCCAGAATTGCTGGCCCAAGCCCACCTCACCGTCTGCCGGGCCGGGGCCTCTACCCTGGCGGAGCTTACTGCGGTGGGCCGGGCCGCCCTGCTGGTACCCTACCCTTTCGCGGCCAACAACCACCAGGAGGTGAACGCCCGCTTCCTGGCCGAGGCCGGGGCGGCAGAATTAATTTTAAATAAGGATTTTACCGGGGCCCACTTCGCCAGCAAGATAAGGGAGTTTATGGCGCGGCCCGAGATCCTGGCCCGGAGGGAAGCGGCCGCCCGCCGCCTGGCCCGCCCTGAGGCGGCAAAGGAGATTGTCGAGGGGTGCTTGGCGCTGATTGAAGATAAAATGAAATAATAGGTGCGCAGGGTGCACCTCAACTGAAGGACGTTTAGGCATTTTTTAGAAGTATGGTTCGGAAAACGTGGGGCGGGCCCTGCCTGCTGTAAACCAGGGACTGCCATCCCCTAAAAAATCATATCACCCCCGCCATTTCTCTCGCCGCTTACTCGGGAAAAATTGATTTGAGCCGCCTAATTGCAGCTAGTTGACGTGGGTACTTATTTAGTATAAATTTGTGAATAGTTTCACGCGACCCGAGGAGGTCACCGGTGAGTTTTCTGATCGCCATGGCCGGCAAGGGCGGTACGGGAAAGACCACCACTGCGGCGCTGTTTTTGCGCTACCTGGTGGAGCAGGGCAAAACCCCGGTATTGGCAGTGGATGCCGACGCCAACAGTAATTTCAACGAAGTCCTGGGCCTCGAAGTAGAAATGACCGTGGGCCAGGCCCGGGAAGAGATGAAAATGGGCGGCGGCATGGTGGATATGACCAAAGACCAGCTCATTGAAATGCGGATCAACCAGGCCCTGGTGGAGGGCGACGGCTTCGATCTCCTCAGCATGGGCCAACCGGAGGGCCCGGGCTGTTACTGCGCCGCCAACCACCTGGTGGCCCGTTTTATGGACCTGCTGTCCAACAACTACCCTTACATCCTCATGGACAACGAGGCGGGCATGGAGCATATGAGCCGGCTCACCACCCATGCGGTGGACCTGCTGGTGTTGGTGTCCGACCCATCCTGGCGGGGCATCCAGGCAGCCGGCCGGCTCAAGGACCTATCCCAGGCCTTGAAGGTCGTGGTGGGGCGCACCGTGCTCATTGTCAACCGCGTGGCCAACGGCTTGAGTGACCGGGCCAAAGCGGAAATCGCCGCCCAAGGACTGGAAGTGGCCGGTCTGATTCCCGAGGACCCCCGCATCGCCGAATTCGACGGCCAGGGCCAGCCGACCTACCGGTTGCCGGCCAATTCCCCAGCATTACAAGCCGCTTATGAAATTTTTGCCAAAGTGCTCGGTTAAATGCGCGTAAGCGCAGGCTATAGCGTCATTTTTTACTTGACAGAGAGACCAATAAATTATTATTTTCACAATGTCTATACCTCCATGCGTTTAAATAAAGTTAACCTGCCGGCGACTCCGGAAAATTAAGGAGGGAACTACCTTGGCCTTCACGATTCCTAAACAGGTTTATTCGGGCGCGATCAAAACCGTGACCATTGGCAAAGGCGATAAAGCCATCACCCTGGGAGGCGAGACCTCCTACCCCTTCTATACCTTTGAAGGGGCCATGCCCCACAAACCCCGGATTGCCATGGAAGTATGGGATAAGGACCCGGGCGCAGAATGGGCTGCTCCCGCTTATGCCGCCATCAAAGACGTGGCCGGAGACCCGGTGGCCTGGGCCAAAAAGTGCATCAACGAATTTGGGGCAGACGCCATTGGCCTGATACTGGTGAGCACCGACCCCAACGGGGACAACGCCCCCGCGGCGGCGGCCGCCGCCACGGCCAAGAAGGTGGCCGACGCCATTGACGTCCCGCTCATCGTGTACGGCACCAGCAACGTAGACAAGGACGCGGAAGTCTTGCCCGCGGTGGCCGAGGCTTGCAGCGCCAAACCCATTGTCATCGGCCCGGTGCAGGACAAGAACTACAAAAAGATCGGCGCCGCGGCTTTGGGTTACAACCACGCGGTCATCGCCAACACCCCCATCGACGTCAACCTGGCCAAGCAGTTGAACATCCTCCTGAGCCAACTGGGAGTGAAGGATAGCAATATCCTGGTTGATCCCACCACCGGCGGCCTGGGCTACGGCATGGAGTACTGCTATTCCGTCATGGAACGGGACCGCATGGCCGCCCTGACCCAGGAAGATGAAAAGCTGCAGCTCCCCATCATCAATTACGTGGGGAACGAAGTCTGGAAGGTGAAGGAATGCAAGCAGACCCCGGCGGAGGCGCCGCAGTTGGGCGACCAGACCAAGCGAGGCATCCTGATGGAGGCCATTACCGCATTGGACCTGCTCCTGGCGGGGTCGGACCTGGTGGTCATGCGCCATCCGGAAGCGGTTAAACTGGTTAAATCCATCATCCAGGAACTGACTGCCTAAGGCCGGCGGCTCTCCTGGAAGTAGAAACATCCTTTGACCTGGAGCCCCGGCTTTTCTTCCCTCGCGGCATCCGGAAACAACCTTAGAGGGTGGGCTCTCTCTGCCTAGGGGCGCCATGAAGGTGGCCCCTGAAAGTAAGAAACTGGAGGAGAATTTTAATGGCTGAGTTAGATTTGGAAAAATTATCCATTGATGTGGCGGCCCAGGAGATGCTGAAGAAGGCAGCAGCCGAGGGCGTGGAGACCATTTTTGATCGCGCCAAAACCATGAAACCCTGCCCCATCGGGGCGGAAGGGGCCTGCTGCCGGATTTGCGCCCAGGGTCCCTGCCGGGTGCCGCCCCCCAAAAAGAAAGCGGGGGAAGAGTCGGCGGAAGAGAAAAAGCAGCGCATGGGTCTGTGCGGCGCCACTGCCGAGACCATTGTGGCCCGGAACTTCGCCCGCATGGTGGCCGCCGGCACTTCGTCCCACAGTGACCACGCCCGGGGCGTGGCCAAGCTCTTCATCGAAGTGGCCAACGGCCGGACCCAAGGCTACCAGATCAAGGATGTGGCCAAGCTGAGGACAGTGGCCCGGGACTGGGGCGTGGCCACTACCGAGGGGGAAGGCGATGAGGCCAAACCCCGCTCCCCCGAAGCCATCGCCCAGGAACTGGGCCCCAAGGTCCTGGCGGAGTTCGGCCAGCAGGATGGCGAGGTCACCTACGTCAAACGGGCCCCCAAAAAACGCCAGGAAATTTGGCGCAAAATGGGCGTGGCGCCCCGGGGCATAGACATTGAGGTGGTGGAGCTGATGCACCGCACCCACATGGGGGTGGACCAGGACTACCACAGCCTCATGAAACAGTCCACCCGCTGCGCCCTGGCGGACGGCTGGGCCGGCTCCATGATCTCCACCGACCTGCAGGACATCATGTTTGGCTGCCCGGTGCCCATCGCCGGCGAGATCAACCTGGGGGTGCTGAAAGAAGACCACGTCAATGTGGTGATGCACGGTCACGAGCCCCTGCTGCCCGAGATGCTCTTTGTGGCGTCCCAGGACCCGGAGCTTATCAAGGCGGCCCAGAGCAGGGGCGCCAAGGGCATCCAGCTGGCCGGCATGTGCTGCTCGGCCAACGAAGTCTTGATGCGCCACGGCGTGCCGGTGGCGGGCAATTACCTGCACCAGGAGCTGGCGGTGATCACCGGGGCGGTGGACGCCCTGGTGGTGGACGTGCAGTGCGAGATGCAGGCCCTGGAAAACGTGGCCCAGTGCTACCACACCAAGATTATCACCACCGATCCCCGGGCCAGGATGCCGCTGGCGACCCACATTGAGTTCGACGAACACCACGCCCTGGACGTGGCCAAGAAGATCATCCTGACGGCCATTGATAACTTCCCCAACCGCAAGGCCCCGGTGATGATCCCCTCGGCCAGCTCTCCAACCATCGTGGGCTTCTCCTATGAGACCATCCGGTACCTGCTGGGCGGCGTCATTCGCGGGTCGTACTATACCCTGAACGACAACGTCATCGGCGGCCGGGTGCGGGGGGTGGCCGGCGTGGTGGGCTGCAACAACTGCCGCACCACCCAGGACAGCTCCCATATGACCCTGATCAAGGAGTTGCTGAAGAACGACGTCATCGTGCTGTCCACCGGCTGCGCCGCCATGGCGGCGGGGAAATACGGTCTCTTGACTCCGGAAGCCGCCTCCAAGTATTGCGGCCCGGGCCTGGCCGAGGTCTGCGAGGCCGTGGGTCTCCCACCGGTGCTGCACATGGGGGCCTGCGTAGACAACTCCCGCATCCTGATGGCAGCCACCGCCTGCGTCAAGGCCGGCGGCCTGGGCACCGACATCAGCGACCTGCCCGCAGCCGGCGCGGCCCCGGAGTGGATGAGCGAGAAGGCCATCGCCATTGGCCAGTATTTCGTGGCCTCTGGGGTTTACACGGTCTTCGGCGTCACCTGGCCAACCACCGGCTCCGAGATCCTCACCGACTACCTCTTCAAAGGCATCGAGGAAGAGTACGGCGGCAAGTGGGACTTTGTACAGGATCCCGAGGAAATGGCGCGGCGGATGATCGCCCACATCGACCTGAAACGGAAGGCTCTGGGCATCGACAAGGCTCGGGAGCGGGTGCTCTACGACATGGCCATGCGCCGGGAACTGGAAGAAGCGGCGGCCGGCGCCGAAGAGGTGTAAAGGCCATACCCGGGGCCGTTATCCCCAAACCGGGTGGGCGGCCCCTAACAGCATAATTTCCTTTATGAAGAAGGAAGGAGGACGCAACAGTGTCAAAAATTATCGTATCTGCCGCCATCCGCGGAGCCCACAATATCGTCAATAAGGCCGCGGCCAAGTTGGATGAGGCCATCCAGAAATACGGCGAGAACCAGGAGATCCATTACCCCAATACCGCCTATTACCTGCCCATCATCTATTCCGTCATGGGCACCCCCGTTGCAAAGCTCAAGGACGCCGTGTCGGTGATGAAACGGTGCAAGTCCCTCCTGCCGCCCGTGCCCCAAGAGATACATCACCTGCCTTATTTGGGACCCGGCCTGGACGCGGGTTTGGCCACCCTCTTCGCCGAGGAAATCGCCGAGGCCATCCGCATTCTGGAAGATCCGGACTTCTATGTAGGGGGCGAGGAAGTTTACGACAAAGGGGCCACCAAGTTCTGGTTGGGCCCGGCCGATGACACCATCATGCGCAAACGGGGCATCGAGTTCGTGGACGGCTCCGCTCCGGGGTTCGCGGCCATTGTTGGTTCCGCCCCCACCGCCCAGGAGGCCGTAGACCTGGTCCTGGAATATCAGAAAAAGAACCTTTACATCTTCTGCGCCTCCCGGGATGTGGAAGGCAAAACCTCCGTTCCCGAACAGCTCCTGGAAGCCGGGGTGCAGATCGGCTGGCCCACCCGCATCGTGCCCTTCAGCCCGGACATCGCCGGGGCGGTCTTTGCCCTCGGATTCGCCAACCGGGCCGCCATGGCCTTTGGGGGCGTCAAACCGGGCGCGGCGCTGAAAAACTTGCTTTACAACAAGGACCGCATCTTTGCCTTTGTGAATCCCCTCTCCTTCATTCCGGATGAGTGGTACGCCAACGCGGCGGGGGCCATCAACTATGGCTTCCCCACCATCACCAACCAGGATATTCCCCAGGTGCTGCCCACCGGCATCTGCACTTATGAGCACGTGGTCAGCAATGTGCCTATGGCCGAGTTGGGTCAGAAGTCCATCGAGGTTCGGGGCCTCAAGGTTCAGATTACCGAGATCGACATCCCGGTGAACTTCGGCGCCGCCTTCGAGGGTGAACGGGTCCGTAAGGAAGACCTCTACGCCGAATGCGGCGGCGGCAAGACCCAGGCGGTGGAATGGGTCACCAGCAAACGCATGGAAGAAGTGGAAGACGGCAAAGTGGAAGTCTTCGGTCTCGATCTCCCCGACCTGCCGCAAGACAAAATCCCCATGCGCTTGCCCCTGGCGGTAACGGTGGAAGTGGCCGGCCGGAACTTCCAGCCCGACTTCGAACCCATCCTGGAGCGGCAGATTCACCATTTGGTGAACTACGCCCAGGGGGTCATGCACATCGGGCAGCGGGACATCGCCTGGTACCGCATCGGCAAGGCTGCGGTGGAAAAGGGCTTCTCCCTGAAACATATCGGCACCATCCTGCATGCCAAGTTCCATCAGGACTTCGGCACCATCTTCGATAAATGTCAGATAAAGCTCTATACCGACAAAGCCAAGGTGGACGAAATCACCGCCAAGGCCCGCCAGGTTTATAGAGAGCGGGACGCCCGGGTGGAAAACATGCGGGACGAAACCACCGAGACCTACTACTCCTGCACCCTGTGTCAGTCTTTCGCTCCCAACCATGTGTGCGTGATTTCCCCGGAGCGCACCGGCCTGTGCGGCGCTTACAACTGGATGGACTGCAAGGCCTCCAATGAGATCAACCCCACCGGTCCCAACCAGCCCATCCAGAAGGGCGAAACCCTGGATGAAAAGTACGGGATGTGGCAGGGAGTCAATGATTTTGTCTTCAAGGCCTCCCGCCAGAAGGTGGAAAAATACAATTTCTACAGTCTGGTCTATGACCCCATGACCACCTGTGGCTGTTGTGAGTGCATCTCCGCGATCTTGCCCATGTGCAACGGCATCATGACTGTGAACCGGGACTACACCGGGGAGACCCCCTGCGGCATGAAGTTCACCACCCTGGCGGGGGTGATCGGCGGCGGCCAGCAAACCCCGGGCTTTGTGGGCCACAGCAAGTACAATGTCTGCCAGCGGAAGTTCATCCTCGGGGACGGCGGCCTGCTTCGGTTGGTGTGGTTGCCCAAGAGCTTTAAGGAGGAGATTCGGGACCGCCTCCTCAAGCGGGGCGAGGAGTTGGGGATGCCTGATCTCATCGATCGCATCGCCGATGAGACCGTGGGCATCACCGAAGACGAGATCCTGCCCTTCCTGACGGAGAAGAATCATCCCGCCTTGAGCATGGATCCCATAATCGGCTAACCCCGAAGGGGGCTTGGAGGTGCGCCCCTCCTGGCCCCCTTCACACATGGAGGGCGGGCGGGGATTTAGTTGCGGCAATGGGCCTGCCTGTCACCCCAGCGAGGGATAAGGAGAAAGACGATGGCTTTAACAGGAATTGAAATCTTCAAACTTCTTGCCAAAACTAACTGCAAAGAATGCGGCTTCCCCACCTGTTTGGCCTTTGCCATGGCCCTGGCCAGTGCGAAGGCGGAGTTGGACGCCTGCCCCTACGTCTCTGAGGAGGTGCGGGAGAAGCTGGCCGAGGCTTCGGCGCCGCCCATCCGCCCGGTAAAGATCGGCATGAAGGAGGGGGTCAAGACTATAGGCGGCGAAACCGTGATGTTCCGCCACGAAAAGACCTTCTTCAATCCGACCCTCATCGCCGGACTGGTGACCACCGCCATGTCCGATGCTGACGTGGACCAAAAGCTCGCGCAATTCATGAAGCTGCAATATGAGCGGGTCGGACTCTTGCTGCGGCCGGAGCTGATCGCCGTGAAAGACGAGAATGGCGATCCCGCCAAATTTGCCGCCCTGGCCAAGAAAGTCCTGGATAAGACCGATGCCGGCTTGATCCTGTGCAGCGAGCAGCCCGAAGTGGTCAAGGCCGGGGCGGAAGTCGCCAAGGAGCGGAAGCCTCTCATCGGGACGGCCACTGCGGCCAACGCCGAAGCCATGGGCGCCCTGGCCAAGGAGATGGGTCTGCCCTTGATCGCCAAGGCCGCAGGCTATGACGACCTGGCCGCCCTGACCACCAAGCTCACCGGGATGGGCCTTAAGGATCTGGTCATCGACAGCGGCAGCCGGGGCCTCAAGGAAGCCCTGCAGGATCAGATCGTGATCCGCCGGGCCGCCCTGGTTCCCAAATTCCGGCCCTTCGGCTTCCCCACCATCACCGTGCCGGCTGCCATGACCAGCGACCCGATGATGGAAAAGCTCTACGCCGCGGTCTTCATCGCCAAATACGGCGGCATCGTGGTGATCGACGACCTGGCCGCCGACGGCGTCTTCCCGCTGTTGCTGGAACGGCTAAACATCTACACCGACCCGCAGAGGCCCATGATTATCAGCCCGGGCATCTATGAAATCAATAACCCCAGTCCCGACGACATCGTGGCGGTGACCACCAACTTCGCCCTTACCTATTTCATCGTCTCCGGGGAATTCGAGGGTAGCAAGGTGCCCACCTGGCTCCTTATCCAGGACACCGAGGGCCTGTCGGTCATGACTTCCTGGGCCGCCGGGAAATTCTCCGGCGAGTCGGTGGCGGCCCATGTCAAGAAATGTGGCATCGCTGATAAGGCCAAGACGCGGACCATCATCATCCCGGGTTATGCCGCCGGCATCAGCGGCGACTTGGAAGAGGAGCTGCCCGGCTGGAAAGTCCTTATCGGGCCGCGGGAAGCCTCGCATATCCCGGCCTTTTTGAAGAACCTGTAATTAGTTGGGGAAGCTCCGCACTATCTCCGGGGAGAAGGCCTGACTGGCATTCTCCCCCTCTATGCCACTGCTAAGAAGGGGGTCACTTGATGAACCAATTTTTTCGAATCGGCGAAAACCTGAACGTGGTGACCACGGTTTATGGTCAAGCAATGAAGGAGCGCAACCCCAAACCCCTCCAGGAAGTGGCCTTGAAAGAGGCCGAAGCTGGGGTGGACTACATCGACGTCAACATCGGCCCGGCCCGGAAGGGCGGGGAAGAGTTGATGGAGTGGATCGTCAAGACCATCCAGGAAGTGGTGCCCAACACCCCACTGTCCCTGGACACCTCCAACGTCGCCGCCATGGAAGCGGGCCTCAAGGTCCACAAGGGCAAGGCCATTATCAACTCCATTATGGCCCGGCCCGAGCGGATGGACTCCATGATGCCCCTGGTCAACAAGTACAACGCCTTCATGATTGGATTGCTGTGGGGACCGGAAGGCATGCCCCGGGACGAACACGAGCGCGGCATGCTCACCGCCGAAATCATGGCCAAGGCCACGGAATACGGGATCAATGAGGAAGATATCTGGTTCGATCCCATCATCGCGCCTTTAAACATTCAGCAGAACCAGCTCATCGCTGCCCTGGAATACATGAAGATGCTGGAGGCCATCGCGCCCCTGGCCAAGTCCACCTGCGGCCTGTCCAACTCCAGCAACGGCGTGCCGGACGACCTGCGGCCCATCATCAACCGCACCTACGTCATCATGCTGCAACGCTACGGCATGGTCTCCGCCATCGTGGACGCCTTCGACCTGGAGCTGGCCGCCGTGGTGGCCGGTAAGAAACCCGAGGCGGTGGAGTTGGTCCACAAGATCATGGACGGGGAATCGGTAAACATCGCCGCCCTGCCCAAGGACCTGCAGAACTACGCCAAGACCGCCCGGGTCATCATGGGCCAGGTGCTGTTCAGCGATTCCTGGTTGGAAATCTAAGCTCATTCCCCTCACGGCAAAATCACCGGGGCGGGTTTTAAACCCGCCCTTTTCGTTTTCTTTCCACCGTATGACTTGACTGATACTATAAAATGGAGTGCGGTAAGCGCCCCATTGACAAGGAAATGGCCAAAAAATTGGCCAGGGCGTTGGACCTCAGTTATCGGGTGTTGCTTTAATAGGTATCGGGGTGCAGGGCGTCCCCGGCAAGGCGGGCAGTGCCTGCGCTAAATTTTCTCCCCGAAAACCACCATCACCTCCTCAATGGCTCGCTCCAGCAGGTCCAGGTAGTGCCCGGCGTCGTAGTCGTCCAAAGTGTCCAGGAAAGGGGCGGCCTGGATCCGGGTTTCCTTGGGGGCCCCCTTTTTTTCGACGTGGACGTAGCGCACCTTTTCGCCGGGTTGCAGGTGGATGCCGGCGGCCTGCAATTGCCTCGCCGCCAGGGCGGTGGGCGTGTCCACCTTGTAGTCCTCTACCTTCTGGGAGAGCACCCGGGTGATCACCAGGTCCTGGGGCTGGATGGACCCTTCCCGCAGGCGCTGGCGGAAGCCCTCGGCCATTTCCGCCAACTCAGGTTTGAGGGCCATCAAGTCCGCGGGCGTTCCGGCTTCCGCCAGCTTCGCCAGCAGTACCTCCTGGGCCCGGCGCACCAAGGGCGGCGTGTCCCGGCGGCGGGAGAATAGCCCCCGCACCTTCAGGCTGCCATCCGCAAAGACCCCGAAATAGCGGGTGGCCACCGGCCGTTGCGGGTCCTGTTTGGACGGCAGGAAGCAGATCCAGCGGTACACCCCCTCCAGGGCCAGCTTCACCCCGGTGGCCGCGGAAATTTTTTGGCATAACGCTTCCAGCTCCGCCGCGGCGGTATCCCGCCTTGCCCCAGGCTTTATCGGGAATGCCCCGGTAGGGGCGGCGTGCTCGCCCCCCCTACAACCAGGCGAGACGCCTGGGCCACCAGTATCAGCCACCCCCCGCTTTTGCAGCCAGAGGCAGTCGGTGAGGCCGTGGAGCACCTGAAAGCCCGCGGCTTCGCAAATTTCTTTGGCGGTGAGGAGCTTGTCCCGGCCATAGGCGGTCACGGCCTCATGGGCCTCGATCCGGCCGAAGCGGGCGTTCTTGTAGCCCAAATAGCCGAAGCAGGTGACCAGCATCCATTTCAGGGCGTTTTGCCGCTCTTGGTATCGGATCGCCTCAGCCAGCGGCACCTCCCGGGCCCGGGCCTTCAGGGCCTCCCGAAGGGCTAAAATGGGCCGTAGGGTCCGGGGCACCAAGCCCTCCCGCCTCCGGCAGAGATGGTAGCCCGCTTCCGGGACGGGAGAGTGGGGAGAGGGCCAGGGGCTTCCACAGGCGGGGACGCCTGTGCCACTGGCCCCTGCCCTCCCCCCACCACCCCCTCCCAACCCCCATACGTTGGCCGGAGAAGGTGGGGCCTCCTGCCCCGCTTTCTCCAGCCCAATCTTAAACTTAAGGGATTGGGGGAGGGGGTGCGGGGGAGGGGGTAAGGGCCTGCGGCCCTTAGCCCCCTCCCCCGCCAACTTTGTTCTTGCGGCGCGGCCAGCGCAGCAAGAACAATTCACCGTTTCCGGCGAAATATTATGCCTCGCCATGATGGTGGGATACATGGAGGCGAAGTCCACTTCGGCCACCTGGAAATGCAGGCCCACCGGGGGCAGGAAGGTGAGGCCGCCTTTATCGATAATGAGCAATTCGCCGGCGGTCTTGAAGCGCTCCGGTTCGCCTTTGCGCCAGGGGATAAGGATGCCGTCGGCGGTGGCCCGGGCCAGTTGCATGGAGGTGATCAGGGTCCCGGGGGAAGCTCGGGCCGCCTGTTGCAGCGGCATCTGGCCGAGGCGGCTGATCTGCATAAGCCCGGTGAGGCCCGCCTCCCGGTAATAAAAGGAATTGCACCGGTCCAGGTGCCAGCGGCCGTAAAAGGGCGCGGCGGCGCCCTGGTAGACGATGCGGCCGTAGGAAAAATAGCTGCGGGAGCCGCTGAACCGGCGCGCCACCGGCCCGGTCTCCCGGTCCAGAGGCAGGCGAACCGCGGATTCCTTGCTCCAATGCCACAAAGTCGGGATAATCTCTTCATCGCCCCAGGAGCTCAGCACCAGGTCCGGGTCGGTCCGGCGAAGCCAACGGGCCAGGTCGCGGAGCAGCCCGGAAATGTCCGGGGCGTCCAGTTCCAGGGTTTCGCCGTCCCAGCAGAGGGCCAGGCCGTTGCCCGCGTCCAGGGGGATGAGGGGGTCCCGGGTGAGGCTTAAGGTCAGGGTGGTCAGCGGCGGTGGGGTAAACTCCAGGGCAAAGGCCTCCTCCAGGGGTTCGAGCCGCCGCAGGCGCCCGCCTTGGGCCTCCAGATGATACCAGGCGCAGGGAAACAGGCGGCGGGCATAGAGATAGTAAGGGGCCACGTCCAGGTCGCAATTGTAGCAGGCCACTTCGGCGGGCAGCGTCCCCAGCCAGTGCTTCAGCCGGTGGAGTAGGCCGTAAGCCTGGACCTCCAGGGCCAACACCGGCAGCTCCTCGCCGCTCCAAAGATCGCGGCCCCGGGACGGATAAGTCCGCCGCACCCAACCCCGGGTTTGCAGGGTGCGCCCTATGGCGGCGAGCCGGGTCTCGGGCCCGCTGAGATAGACGCAGTAAGGGAAATCATCCGCCAGGCGCAACCGCTCCCCGGTGTCGGTGATGAACCAGAGCACCAGGCGGTCGCCTACGGGATATAAGTCGAACAGCCAGCCGGTGGTTTGCATAATGAGGTGAGATGGATTGGGGGGCCGAGGGCCGAGGGCGGTTCGAGAACCGCCCCTACAATGCCTGCTCCAGCTTTTTCAGGCGCTCTTCCAGGGCGCCAAGCGCCTTCTGGTGCTCCAGGAGCATGGAGAGCAGCATGGATTCGAGGGGCCAGGGGTTCGAGGCGTAGACCCCGGCCTGGAGGTGCAGCCGGGCCAGCTCAAAGAGCCGGTCGAACTGCGCCTGGTCTTCCCGGCGCAGGGCCCGGCGGAACTTCTGCCAGCGGCTCCGCTCCTCCTCCCAAACGTGGCTGTAAGGTAAAACCGTGCGTCCCATGGTTAGCTACCAGTAGTCAGTAGCCAGAATGACTGCTCACTGCTCACTACCCCAGCATCAGCAGGAGCGCCCCGGTGGCCAGAATTAACGCCCCGGTAGCCAGGAATTTCACAATTTCCAGAAGATAGGTCCCGGCATCCTCCGGCAGGGCCAAGGTCCGGCGCCATGGCTTAATCCGAGCGAAAAATTTTGGTCCGGGCTGCAGGTATTGACCCTCAGGCACAAATACGTCCACTTGCACGGTTTCCTCCCCGGAGGCGGCCGGGGTCCGGGTGGCGGGATTCGCCCCCGCCCTCCTTCTGCCCTTCCACCTCCACCAAATAGTCCAGCAGCGGCGCCAAGAGCTTCCCAAAGTGGCGGTTGCCAGCCTCCCTGGGCAGCAAGGGTTGCAGCAGCAGCAGAGCGGCCTGGGGCTTGATCCGGCTCAAGAGGCCGGTCAGCTCCTGAAAGAGGCGGCGCCGTTCCGGGAGCGGCACCTGTTCGTCGTAGAACAGGCTTACCGGCCCCAGGAGCAGCACCAGACAGCCGGGTTCCAGGGCGGGGGGCAGAATCTCCGCCAGCAGGCGCACCAGTTGGTGGCAGGTGAAGGCCCGGGCCACCCGCACCCGACTCAGGGTCTCCCGGGGCGCCAGGCCCCGGGCCCGGGCCTCCCGCACCAGGCCGTAGGGGTCGAAGCGGTTGGCCGCATCCACCACCAGGACCGGGACGCCCCGGGCCGCGCCCCAGGCGGCCGCGGCCGCGGCCAGGGGGCGTAGAGGCTCGCCCCAGAGCAGGACGCCGCGGCCCGGCTGCAGGGGCGCCAGGTAGCGGCTCAGGGCGGCGGTCCGGCCAGGGGGCCTCGCGGCTGCCGGGGCTGATTCATCAGGTCCGATTAGTCTTGACATCCCTGGATTTCCCCGCCCCCTCACCCCAACCCTCGCACCCCCCTGGGGGAGAGGGAGAAAAAATCTGGAGCCGCAGGCTTCAGCCTGCGCTCGCCCAAGCGGGACGCCTGGGCTACCAAAACTCATTGCCCCAAGTTACGAGTCATTCCGAATTCCGGAATTTTTTTACCGGAAACTGAAAACTGTAGTTAATTTCTCCGGCCCTCCAGGCTGCGGTACACCCCCACCACCTTGCCCAGGATCTGGACGTCGGCGGCTGCCGCCGGGGCAAAGCGCAGCGGGGTGAAATCGGGGTTGTCGCCCTTCAGGACCAGGCCGCCGGCTTCCTCGTAGACCCGCTTCAGGGTGGCCTCGTCGTCGATGCGCACCACGGCGATCTCCCCCCGGGCTACCCGTTGCTGGACCCGCACCATCACCAGATCACCGGGCAGGAGCAGAGGGGCCATGGACTCCCCCGCCACCTTCAGGAGAAAGACCTCTTCGTCCCGGACCCAGGCCCGGGGCAGGGGCAGGGTGTCCTGGATGTTTTCGGCGGCCAGCAGGGGCTGGCCGGCGGCGATGCGGCCCAGCACCGGCACCTCCACCACCGGCTCCCGGAAGCGGGCCGACAGCACCAGGCCCCGGGAACGCCCCGGCTCCCGGTGGAGCTGGCCCTTGCGCCGCAGGGCCTCCAGGTGGTCGGCCGCGGCCCGGGGCTGGATGCCGAAATGAGCCGCCACCTCCCGTACCGTGGGGGGATAGCCCTGGCGGGCGACAAACTCCTCCACGAACTCCAATACTGCCTGTTGTCTTTCGGTCATGAGCTTCATAAGCTCAATATAGTATACAGATGTATACTTGTCAAGAGAATAGTATAAAAAAATTAATAATTAATTTGGAAGGCCACAAGAATGGAGAAGGGCACGGCACGCGGTGCCGCTACAGGGCATGATTCGAGGGCGGCGATTTGGGGGCGGTTCGAGAACCGCTCCCCAGTTAGCCCTTATTCCCCTTTTAGCAAATGAGCATAATCTGCCTGATCTGGCAAAAAAGGCTGATGCGCCTGAGCACATCAGGTGTTTTTTAAAATCAACTAAATTTTTGGCAGGCACCGAGGCCTGGTCAACAAAAATATTTGCCTTAAAATTTGCCTTAAAACTGACTACTAAAAGCTGATAGCTGACCGCTATCCGGCTTGCCTTGCCGCCGGCCTCCTGTTATTCTGGCAGCCATGGAAAAGAAACGCGGCTGGCGCGGCCTTTCCCAGCGGGCGGAAGAAATCTCGCCTTTCCTGGTGATGGATATCCTGGAGCGGGCCAAGGAGATGGAGCGCCAGGGGGAGCGCATCATCCACCTGGAGGTCGGCGAACCGGACCACGCCACCCCCCAGGTGATCAAGGAGGCGGCCTACCGGGCCCTGGCCGCGGGCGAGACCCGGTACACCCACTCCCAGGGACTGATAGAGCTCCGGGAGGCCTTGAGCCAGCACTATCTGGAGAAGTACCACGTTGGGGTGAAGCCGGAGCAGTTCATTGTCACTTCCGGCACCTCCCCGGCCATGATTTTGGTGTTCGCGGGGCTGCTGGATGCCGGGGACGAAGTGTTTCTTACAGATCCCCATTACGCCTGCTATCCCAATTTCCTGCGGCTGGTGGAGGCGGCGCCCCGCTACGTAGTGGTGCGCGAGGAAGACGGCTTCCAGTTGCGCCCCGAAGAACTGGAGCCCAGGCTGACGCCCCGCACCAAGGCGATCATCATCAACTCCCCGGGCAACCCCACCGGCACCCTCATCGCTGCCGAGCACCTAGCCCGCCTGGCGGAGCTGGGGCCCTATGTGGTCTCCGATGAGATTTACCACGGCCTGGTCTATGAGGGCCAGGAGCACTCCATCCTGGAGTTCACCGACCGGGCCTTTGTGATCAACGGCTTTTCCAAGCTCTACGCCATGACCGGCTGGCGCCTGGGTTATCTCATTGCCCCCGAGGATTTTATCCGGCCGCTGCAAAAGTTGATGCAGAATTTTTTCATCTCCGCCAATCCCTTCGTGCAGCGGGCCGGGATTGCCGCCCTGACCCAGGCCGGCCCGGCGGTTGACCAGATGCGGGCCGCCTACGACGCCCGGCGCCGCTTCCTGATCGCCGGGTTGCAGCGGCTGGGGTTTCGCCTGCCGGTGCCGCCCACCGGAGCCTTTTATGTCTTTGTCAATGCCCGGCACCTGTCCTCCGACTCCTATGCCCTGGCCTTCGATATCCTGGAAAAGGCCAGGGTGGGGGTGACTCCCGGCATCGACTTCGGCCCTGGCGGCGAGGGCTTTCTGCGCTTCTCTTATGCCAATTCCCTGGAAAATTTGGCGGAGGCGCTGGAGCGTCTGGAGGGGTATCTAACTAATCTCCCCAGGAAATAGGGCGGTTCGAGAACCGCCCGACGCCGCTCCGTATCATCCCCGGGACCGCAAGCAGTGGATGGATCAGGTTGTAGCCAGCAATAGTGAGGGGCATGGTCAACTGCCATTATTAAACCGCAATAAATTTTTCCAGCAAGCCAGAACTTTTCTTGCCAGGCGGTAGTAACCATGCTATAGTAGCAGCTGGTTACATTACCTGAAGTAACCGGGGGAGGATAACAAAATATGCAGAACTGGGGATGCATCTTGCTCATCGTGTCGCTCTTGGTGGCGGCGGGTTGCGCCAGGGCCCCGGAGCAGCCGGTTCCCGACATCTCCCTGGAGCAACCGCAGCCGGGGGATGCCCTGCAATCCACCAACCTGACACCGGAGCAAAAGCAACTGGCGGAATTGTTATCGACAAACGGCTATAACGGGAATGGCTCCAAACCCACGGTAATCGTAGTTCACAAGCTCAGCCGCAAGCTTACCTTGTATCAGGGGCTCACTCCTTTAAAAACCTATCCAGTCGTCTTAGGTAGAGATTCCTATAACGACAAGTTGTGCCAGGGAGATACTTGCACCCCTGAAGGGGTTTATCATGTACTGGCCAAGTATCCCCACAGCCGGTGGGATTACTTTATTTACCTGGATTATCCCAACAACCGAAACTGGCTGAAATTCGCCCGGGCCAAGAAGGAGGGGCACCTGCCGCCGGATGCCGATATCGGCGGCGAGGTGGGCATCCACGGCACCGAAGATTCCTCCAAGAACCTCTGCGGCATTAATTGGACCAGGGGTTGTGTCTCCCTGCAAAACCAAGACCTGGAAGAAATCTACCCCCTGGTGAACGATAAGACCCTGGTGGTCATCCAAAAGCAATAGCGGTGGCCTTCCCGGTCTAGCTAACCGCGTAGGGGGCAAAAGCCGGCGGCTCCAGGCCGTCGGCCTTTTTTTGCCAGGCAGAGGCCTGACTGGTCCGGAGTGGCGAGCGCCTGCACCCGGAACTCCGAATCCGCCTCCGGGACCAGGCGATTTTTTAGCCGGGAAAGCCTTTTTTAGGAGTCCGGCGGCCGAAGCGGTTCACCCTGGCGGTCAGGCGGGCGGCGTCGCTGAGCTAAAGGCACTCCGAGACCAAGCCACCGGGCGAGCCGGCCGGTTGAAAAAGGCGATTTTTGGAACCCCCGGTCTCAAAATGGTCGCAAAAAGCAAAAGGGGTTACGGCCTGGAACCGCAACCCCTTGATTTTCCTGGTAGGCACGAGGGGATTTGAACCCCTGACCCCTACCGCGTCAAGGTAGTGCTCTCCCCCTGAGCTACGTGCCTAGGAATCCTTGATTTTTATAACCCGCCGCCCCCCCGGCGTCAAGATGGCGGGGGCCGCCAGGCGGAAAAAAAGCAGGGCCACCCCTGGCCCTGCGGAATGTTCCTGGAAAATGTTGCCCCGCAAAGAACATCTTTGGTAGGGGCAGCGGCGCTCGCCGCCCCTACAAAGACTTTTTGAACCTTGAACTCATTTCTTGGTCAATTGTCTCGTCCGTGCTGGAAATTTTTTTCTCTCTGCCTTAGTCTAGCAGTATACGGCAACGAACCGCTCGCCGCGGGGGCCGGCTCTCGGAGATGCGGCACATAAACGGCACAAACATGGCACAAACTGGGGGTTAATGCGGGGCGCGGCGGCGGCTCTGCGAGGTAAAGTGAGGAATATCAGTAACTTTTGCGAGACATGCTGTGGAAATTTTTTTTGTGGCGGCACAATTTCGCCCCCAAGGGCCCTGATTTGGGGCAAAAAGCCGGGCAAAAAAGGCCGGTTAATCCGAAAAAACATGGAATATTCGCAACTTGGAGCATGAGCCGTTTTCTTGGCCCTAAGTTCAATCCAGTACTGGATTTTTCGCCGCCAGGGGCAGAAGGGCAACCATTTTCATTCACAAATGACTAAAAATTTAAAATTTTCTATGGCGATAAGGAAACGGTTTCGAACCTCAGTTGAAGAGAGGACCGGGGAGCCAACGCCCTTTCCTCAAGAGACTTTCACAGAGGTGTCAGTCAGGAGATGACAGGGAAGAGAGAATTGACAAGGCCAGAGTTAACTGTTAAATTATAAAGATATTTTTGCTCCAAGGGAGGAGGGCCGATGACCTTTCAGGAATTGCTCATCACCCTGCAGCGCTTCTGGGCCGACCAGGGCTGCCTCGTCGTGCAGCCTTACGACATCGAAGTGGGGGCCGGCACCTTCAATCCCGCCACCCTGCTTCGAGCCCTGGGGCCGGAGCCCTGGAACGTGGCCTACGTCGAGCCCAGCCGCCGGCCCACCGACGGGCGCTACGGCGAAAACCCCAACCGCCTGCAGCACTATTACCAGTACCAGGTGATCATGAAACCCTCCCCCAAGAACATCCAGGAGCTTTACCTGGACAGCCTCCGGGCCCTCGGGATCGACCCCCTGGACCACGATATCCGGTTCGTGGAGGACGACTGGGAGTCCCCCACCTTAGGAGCCTGGGGCCTGGGCTGGGAGGTCTGGCTGGATGGCATGGAAATCACCCAGTTCACCTATTTCCAGCAGGCCGGCGGCCTCGACCTGCACCCGGTGAGCGTGGAGCTCACTTACGGCCCGGAGCGCATCGCCATGTACCTCCAGGGGGTGAAAAGCGTCTACGACCTGGAATGGACCCAGGGCGTCACTTACGGCGATGTCCACCACCAGGGCGAAGTGGAGCACTCCATCTATAATTTTGAGCAGGCCGACGTAGATATGCTCTTTCAGCTCTTTTCCATGTACGAGGCCGAGTCGCAGCGGATCATCGGCCAGGGGCTGGTCCTGCCGGCTTACGACTACTGTCTGAAGTGCTCCCATACCTTTAACCTGCTGAACGCCCGGGGGGCCATCAGCGTGGCGGAGCGCAACAGCCTCATCGGCCGGGTGCGCCACCTGGCCCGCCTCTGCGCCGAAGGCTATTTGAAGCAGCGGGAAGAGATGGGGTTTCCGTTGTTGAAGAAATAGCGGTCAGCTTTCAGCCTTCAGCTATCAGCTATCAGCTATCAGCTTAAAAAGCGGATTCGCTGAAGGGGTTAGTGAAATAGAAGAAGATGAAAACGCGAAAAGGCTCTTATCTCTGGTTCCCAAGCGGGAGATTGGGAACGAGGAAAATCGGGGCGGAAGAGGATAATAGGGCAAAAGCTGACCGCGGAAAGCTGATAGCTGACCGCTCTAAATGAGGATAACCATGGGCAGCGAATTACTACTGGAGATCGGCACGGAGGAGATTCCGGCCCGTTTTCTGCCGCCAATAATGCAGGAGATGGCGGCGAGCCTGCGCCAGAGATTGAACCAGGCCCGCCTCGGGGTGGGGGAGATCGTCACCTGGGCCACCCCCCGGCGGTTGGCCCTGGTGGCCAAAGACCTGGCGGCGGCCCAGGCGACCGCGGTGCAGGAGATCATCGGCCCCCCAAAGGCCATTGCCTTCGACCCCGAAGGCAGACCAACCCCCGCAGCCCTGGGGTTCGCCAGGGCCCAGGGAGTGGCAGTGAGCGCGCTCATCGAGGTGGACACCCCCCGGGGAGTCTATCTGGCGGTGAGCAAAAGCGCTGCCGGGCGGCCCACCGCCGAATGTCTGCCGGAGCTCCTGCCGGAATTCATCCTGAGCTTGAGCTTCCCTAAATCCATGCGCTGGGGCAGTTTGTCGGTCGCTTTTGCCCGGCCCATCCACTGGGTCCTGGCCCTCCTGGATGGCCAGGTGGTGCCCTTTCCCCTGGCGGACGTGATCAGCGGCGCGGTCACTTACGGCCACCGTTTTCTAGCGCCCCAGGCCATCGAGGTTAAAGACGAAAAATCTTATATTGACGGCTTGAGAAAGGCGCACGTCCTGGTGGACCCGGAGACCCGCCAGGCGCACCTAGAAAAGGAGTTGGCCCAGGCCGCGGCCAGCGTGGGCGGCGAGGTGGTGCCCAACCCGGGCCTCCTGGAAGAGAATACCTTCCTGGTGGAATATCCCTCGGTGGTGGTGGGTAGCTTTGACCAAAAATTCCTGGCCCTGCCCGATGAGGTGCTCATCACCTCCATGCGGGAGCACCAGCGCTATTTCTCCCTGCGAGGCCAGGACGGGAAACTTCTGCCCCATTTCATTGCGGTCAATAATACCTTAACCCGTAATCCCGAGGTAGTGCGCCAGGGTCACGAATGGGTGCTGCATGCCCGCCTCAGCGATGCCATGTATTTCTATGAGGTGGACTCCAAAGTCCCCCTGAAAAACCGGGTTGAGGCCCTGAAAGGGGTGATGTTCCACTCTTCCCTGGGCACCTCTTTTGAGAAGATGGAGCGCTTCCGGGAACTGGCCGTCACCCTGGCCCGGCAACTGGCCCCGGAAATGGAAGAGAAGGTGCGCCGGGCCGCCACCCTGTGCAAGGCGGACATCACCACCGAAATGGTGGGCGAATTCCCCAGCCTTCAGGGGGTCATGGGCGAGAAATACTCCCTGCTCACCGGTGAGGACCCCCAGGTGGCCACGGCCCTGTTCAGCCACTACCTGCCCCGCCACGCCGATGACCTCCTTCCCGGAGACCTGGTGGGGGCCCTGGTGGGCCTGGCCGACCGGCTGGACACCGTCTGCGGCTTCTTCGGGGTAGGCCTGAACCCTACTGGTACCGCCGACCCTTATGGCCTGCGCCGCCATGCCCTGGCCATTATCCGCATTCTCCGAGCCCAGCAACTGAATGTGGACCTACCGGGGCTTACCATCCAGGCCCTGGAGCAGTTACAGCCCAAACTCAGCCGCAGTGTGGAAGAGGCTGGGCTGGAAGTCCTGGACTTTCTCCAAACCCGTTTGCAACACCTGCTGCTGGCGGAGGGTTTCGACCAGGAGACCGTGACCGCGGTCCTGGCCGCGGGCTGGCGCGACCTGGTGGAAGTGGTGGACAAGGTCCAGGCCCTGGAAGAGTTTCGGAAGAGCCCAGATTTTCTTGCCCTGGCGGTGGCCTTCAAGCGGGTGATCAATATTTCCCGGGGGGCCGAGGCCGGGGAAGTAACCGACCTGCTCTTCGAGCATTCGGAAGAGCGGTTTCTGCTGGAGGCCACGGTGGTGATGGAGTCCGAGGTGGAGCTGGCCCTCAAACAGCGGGATTACCTGGCGACCTTAAAGGCCCTGGCCGACCTCAAAGGCCCGGTGGACGCCTTTTTCGATAAAGTGCTGGTAATGGCTGATGATGGACGGGTGCGCCGCAACCGCCTGAGCCTGCTGGCTCGCCTCAGCCGGCACTTTTTACGTATAGCCGACTTCTCCCGGATCACCACGCAATAATATGGGCCGCTGGTTTCGCCGCAAGGATAAGGACCGGAAAAAGTCCCGGGCGGAGAGCGAGGCCGCCCGGGAGGAAGCTCAGGCTGCGGCTGCCGCCGCGCCACCGCCCAACGAGCCTGAGCTCAAGGAGCCCGGCGCCGCTGGGCCCACTGAACCCCCAAAACTACCAGTCGAAGAGGTTTCCGAACCATCCCACCGCCGCCTTTTCGCCCGCTGGCGCCGCCCCGGGACTGCTGAAGAGGCAGAGGGCGCCCCCCTGGAAGCCTCCTGCGCCGAGGCCCTGGTGCTGCAAATGGCGGCTCAAGAGGCTGAATCTGAAAAGACAGGTGAAGCCCCGGAAGAAGCAGGGCCAGCGGTGGAGGAACCGGAGGAGGCCGCCGAGCCCCGCCCGGGGCGGTTCCGGCGCCTGTGGGACCGCCTCAGCCGCACCCGGGAGACCCTGGCCGGCGGTCTGGATCGTCTCCTGCGCGGCCGTAAAGAGGTGGACGCCGCCCTTCTGGAAGAACTTGAAGAGCTGCTGATCACCGCAGACTTAGGAGTGGACACCACTCTTTTTCTCATCCAGGGCCTGCAAGAGAAACTCCGCCGTCGGGAATTGGGGGAGGCCGCGCGTCTCAAAGCCGCCTTGAAGGCGGAGATGGTTTCCCTGCTCAGCGCCCCTCCCCCGCCGGAGCGCACCGACCGGCCCTGGGTGGTGCTGGTGGTGGGGATCAACGGCGTGGGCAAGACCACCACCATCGCCAAGCTGGCCCACCAAGCCCGGCTCCAGGGCCTGAGCCCCATGCTGGTGGCGGCCGACACCTTCCGGGCCGCGGCAGTGGAGCAGTTGGAGATTTTGGGGGAACGAGTGGGGGCGCCGGTCATCAAACAAAAAACCGGGGCCGACCCGGCCGCGGTAGTCTTCGACGGCTTGGCCGCGGCCCAGGCCCGAGGCCTGGACCTGGTTTTCCTCGATACCGCCGGCCGTCTCCACACCAAGGTCAACCTTATGGAGGAGCTGAAAAAGATTCACCGCACCGCGGCCAAGAAGCTCCCCGGCGCCCCGCACGAGGTTTACCTGGTTCTGGACGCCACCACCGGTCAAAACGCCCTGAGCCAGGCCCGGCTGTTCCACGAGGCCGTGGGCCTCACCGGCCTCATCCTAACCAAGATGGATGGCACCGCCAAGGGCGGCGTGGCCCTGGGAGTGGTCCATGAAACCGGCCTCCCCCTGCGCTATATCGGGGTGGGGGAGGGGCTGGAGGACCTGCGGCCCTTCGACGCCGAGGCCTTCGTGGAGGCCATCCTGGGCTGAAAACTTAGTGGGACAGCTTTCCCCGGCCACCCAACCACGACAGCCCTTCGGTTTTTTTGAGCGACGGTCAGGATGGTTCGCCGGAAAATGGTCACAATCTGGTTATATTAAAAGTGCTTGGTTAATGGACGCTTAGAGGGGGCAGGCTTGGCAATAACTTTTCTGAAAAACCGGGGTTTCTGGTTATATTGGCTGCCTGCCCTGGCCTGGTGCGGATTGGTGCTGCTCCTGTCCGGTGACCTGGGGTCGGCCCGAAATACCGGGAAAATTTTGAAATGGCTACTATCCTGGTTCCCACCCTTGCGCCCGGAACAGTTCAACCTCCTCCATTTCTATTTGCGCAAGACCCTCGGCCACTTCGGCAATTACGCCATCCTCTATTTTTTATGGCTCCGAGCCTTCCGGGGAGAAATGGGTTGGAGCCCGGGGCGAGCCTTCCTTTGGGCCATCGCCGCCTGCGTGGCGTTTGCCCTCCTGGACGAAGGCCATCAGTCTTTGTTGGAATCCCGCACCGGCAGCCTCAGGGATGTGGCCCTGGACCTGACCGGGGCCTCTGCCAGTGCCCTGGTTACCTGGGTCTTTGGGGTTCCTCGGGTAAGGCCAGCGGGGGAGAAATAATTCTCTGGCCCTTCTCTATTGGCGTGGCCCTACCTTGAATTATCCCGGCAAAAGATATATTTTAAAATTTTATGGGCGGATGGTTTTCCCCTGTTTTCACCTTCAAGGTCCGATTCGCCCAAGGAGGGTTCTGGCTGGCCCCGCGCCTCTCAGGCAGACCGGGGCCCTGGGAACCCCCGTTATTTCGCCCCCTGGCAAGAAGCCGCCTGGAGCGGTTAAATTTTTTGAGACGTAGAATGTTATCTTATGAGCGTAGCAGCCAGCCTTTTTAAGGGGAGCCAGCGGCCTCAGGCCGCCGCTTCGCCCACACGTCGAGTTCTGCTGATGGCCGTCCTCCTGGTCATAGGCCTCGCGTTATCGGGCCTGCCGGCCTTTTCTGGTCAGGAAACCGTCAACCTCTTCGACCAGGTAGTGGAGCACCAATTGAAAAACGGCCTAAAGGTGCTCCTACTCAAAGAGGACCGGGCTCCCATTATCACCATCCAGCTCTGGTACCGGGTGGGCTCCCGGAACGAGTGCCTGGGCAAGACCGGCATCTCTCATCTCTGTGAACATATGATGTTCAAAGGCACTGCCAGGTACGGCCCCAAGGTCTTCTCCAGGGAAGTGGGGCGAGTGGGCGGCTCAGACAACGCCTTTACCGCTCATGACTACACCGCCTTCTTCGAAACCGGCCCCAAGGATCAGCTTCAGAAGTGGCTGGAGATGGAAGCCGACCGCATGAAGGGCGTCAACGTTGATGAAAAAAACTTTCAGTTGGAAAAACAGGTGGTTATCGAAGAACGGCGGCTGCGCACCGAGGACGACCCGGCCAGCTTCATGGAGGAAGCCGCCTTGGCCGCCACCTTCGAAGCCCACCCTTACCAGTGGCCGGTAATCGGCTGGCTCCATGACATCGAGAGCATCTCTCTGGAGGATTATCAGAACTATTACCACCGCTTTTATCAGCCCAACAACTGCACCCTGGTGGTGGTGGGGGACATCGAGCCCCAAGAGGCCCTGAAAATAATTGAGACGGTTTTCGGAGACCTGCCGGCCGGACCCGAGCCCCCCCCAGTCACCGCCAAAGAGCCGCAACAGTTCGGGGAGCGTCGGGTGGAGGTGCACCGGGAGGCGCAATTCCCTTCGCTCTTGATGAACTACCACACCCCCAACTGGCAGGACCAGGACGCCTATCCCTTGGAGCTGCTCAACCGCATCCTCTCCCAGGGGCGCAGTTCCAGGTTGTATAATGAACTGGTTTACAAGCAAAAGCTGGCCCTGGAGGTCGGGGCGGAATACAACCTGGACACCACCGACCCCTTCGTCTTTATGCTCTTTGGCCAACCCATGCCGGGTAAGACCGTGGCCCAGTTGGAAGCGGCCCTGAACGCCGAGATCAAAAAAATACAGACCGAGCTGGTGAGCGACACCGAGCTGCAAAAGGCCAAGAACCAAACCATCGCCTCCTTTTACATGGCCCTGGATTCCATCTTTTACCGGGGCATGTTGCTGGGCCGCACCGCCACGGTGGGCAACTGGACCCTGTTGAAGGAATTCATTCCCAAGATTCAGCAGGTGACGGCCGAAGCGGTGCGCCGCGTGGCCAGGAAATACCTGGTGCCCGAAAATCGCACCATCGGCATCCTCGTGCCGGTGAAAACCGATAAGCCCAAAACGGAGCGTTTCCATCCCAGTGAAAAAATCAGGTAGGAGGCAGGACTGGTTACCCAGCGCGGATATTGGGAGTAAAAGTTTTTAAGCCTTGGTGGCCCAGGCTTTCCAGCATGGGCCGGCGGAGGATAAAGCCTGCGGCGGCAAAATGCTTTTCCTGACCTACGAGTGAGCTGAAGAGTCATGGATGGCTTATCAGGAAAATCCAAGTAAACAGTAAGGGCACGACGGGCCATGCCCTGGAGCACAGGCGGATAATTATCCATGCCACTTAACTCGAAAAAATGGTTTTTATGGCCAGGGCGCCTCATCGCCCTGCTCCTGGCCCTGCTGCTCACCACCTTCTGGCGTCCCGGGCCGGCCGCCGCGGCCGAGCCAGTCCTGGGGACAAGGGAAAAACTGCCCAACGACCTGGTCTGGCTCTTTTCCCGGCAAACCGGGCTGCCCCTGGTCACCCTGGAACTCATCATCAAGGCGGGCAGCTTGCAGGAACCCAAGGGCAAGGAAGGCCTGGCCAATCTCACCGCCTCCCTGCTGCTGAGCGGCACCAAGAGCCGCACTGCCACCCAGATCGCCCAGGAACTGGACTTCAGGGGAGCCCATCTTCAGGCTGAGGGAGGGGAAGATTTTGCCTCGGTCAGGCTGACAGTCTTGAAAAAGGACCTGGCCGCCGGCCTGGAACTCTTCCAGGATGTCCTGCTCCACCCCAGCTTCGCCCGACCGGAGGTGCAGCGCCAGGTGGCTCAGTACCAGGCGGCCCTGGAAAGCGAACTAGATGAGCCCATGGTGGTGGCCAGCCGCACCTTCGCCAAGGACCTGTACGGCGACTTCCCTTACGGCCATCCGGTCCGGGGCACCCCTCAGGGCTTGAGGGCTATCACCCCCAAGGATCTGGCGGAGTTTCACCGCACCTACTATCGCCCCAATAATGCCATCCTGGCCGTAGTGGGGGATTTGACCCAGGACGAAGCCCGCCAGTGGGTGACCAGAACCTTCGGGTCCTGGGCCGCCGCTCCTATTCCGCCCCTGAAGCTACCGCCCCTTCCGGAACTGAGGCGGCCCAAGGTGGTGGTCCTTGACAAGGATATCACGCAGGCCAACATTATCCTGGGGAGCCTGGGCATTAACCGGGAAAACCCGGATTTTTACGCCCTGCAGGTGATGAACTATATCCTGGGCGGCGGCGGCTTCTCTTCCCGCCTGATGGATGAAATTCGGGAAAAGCGGGGCCTGGTCTATAATGTCGACAGTTCCTTTTCTCCGAGCCTGGAGCCCGGTCCCTTCACCGTCTCCTTAGAGACCAAAAACGCCAGCACCGCTGAGGCCCTTCAACAGGTAATAGAGCAAATCAAGCTCATGATGAGCCAGCCGGTGAAGCCCCAGGAACTGGAGGACGCCAAGTCATATTTCATCGGCAGCTTCGCCCGGAAGATGGATTCCCTGGGCAAGCGCGCCTGGCTTCTGGGCTATGTGGAATTTTACGGGCTGGGGCTGGATTATCCCTGGAAATATCCGGACCTGATCGGGCATCTGACCCCGGCCGATATTCAGAAAGTGGCGGAAAAATACCTGCACCCCGACAATTATCTGCTGGTGGTAGTGGGCAAGAAAGCGGCTATGCCGTCTCTGACCGGCGAAGCAGCCGGGGCGAAAAAAGAGGAGAAGAAGGATGAGGAAAAGAAGTCGATTAATTAACCTGCTTTTGCTTTGGGCCTTACTGGTCCTGGGAACCGGGGCGTTGGCGCCGGGCTCCTGCCTGGCCCAAGAGCCCATCACCAGTGACACCTTTGCCACCTTGGCCCAAAAGACTGCCGGGGCGGTGGTCAACATCAGCACTGAAAAAGTGGTGAAGAACACGGCCCGGGAATTTTTCGGCCAATTGCCGCAAGGGCCCGGCGGCCCGGGTATGCCATCTCCCTTTGGACCGGAAGACCCCTTCCGGGAGTTCTTTGAAAAGTTCTTCGGGGAGATGCCCAAGACCTTCAAAACCCGCAGCCTGGGCTCCGGGTTCATCATGGACCCCAACAAGGGTTACATCATCACGAATAACCACGTGGTGGAAGGGGCCGATAAAATCACGGTGAAGCTCATCGGCGGCAAAGAATACAAGGCCAACATCAAGGGCCGGGACCCCAAAACCGACCTGGCCCTGATTCAGCTCAACAACCCGCCTCCGGACCTGCCCTACCTGAAGCTGGGGGATTCCGACGCCGTGCGGGTGGGCGACTGGGTCATGGCGGTGGGTAATCCTTTCGGCCTGAGCCACACCGTTACCCAGGGGCTCATCAGCGCCAAGGGGAGGGTCATCGGCGCCGGTCCCTATGACAACTTCCTCCAGACCGATGCCTCCATCAACCCCGGTAATAGCGGCGGCCCTCTCCTCAACCTTAACGGCGAGGTGGTGGGGATCAATGCCGCCATTCTGGCCAGTGGTCAGGGTATCGGCTTTGCCATCCCCAGCAACATGGCCAAATCGGTGATCCCGCAGTTGATAGAAAAAGGCAAGGTGACCCGGGGCATGATCGGGGTCCAGGTGCAGAACGTCACCCCGGAGCTGGCCAAGTCCTTCGGCCTGCCCGAACCCAAGGGAGCCCTGGTGGCGGAGGTCAATCCCGACTCCCCGGCGGAAAAGGCCGGGATTCAGCGGGGTGACATTATCATCGAATTCAACGGCCATCCCATCCATGAAATGAATGAACTGCCCCGCCTGGTGGCCGACACCCCGCCGGGAACCAAGGCCCATCTGAAAGTCCTGCGGGAAGGTAAGGAAAAAGACTTTAATCTAACCATCACCGAACTCAAGGAGGAGCGCCAGGCCGCCCAAGCCAAAGAAGAAGGGGGCGGGGAAGAGGCCCCTCTGGGCCTGCTGGTGAAAAATATTGACCCTAATTTGGTCAAGCGCTATCGCCTCCGGGATACCAAGGGCGCCTTGGTGGTGGCCGTGGAGCAAGGCAGTGCCGCGGCGGACGCCGGCATCAGACCGGGGGACCTGCTGCTGGAGATCGAGGGCCAGGTTATCAACAGCGCCCAAGACTTTCAGGCGGCGGTGGCCAAGCTGAAAAAGGAGACCTCCGCCCGCGTCCTCATCAAGCGCCAGGACCGGACCCTCTACTTGACCATGGAAGTGCCCAAGTAACCAAAAATCTTTATCTAGCTTGTTTGGGGGGGAACCGAGTTCCCCCCTTCTTTGTTGGCCCCGGCGGGGAGATTGGCGGGAGAAGGGGCTATCTATTTTTGTAGCCGCAGGCTTTAGCCTCCGCCGGCCCAGGCGAGTCGCCTGGACCCCCGATTGACTGCCACCTGCTATGAGGTCCTTTTGCCAAATCTTCCAGAGGGATAATTCTTAAGTAATCATTTGAATTAACAAAAGGGACAGCCGCGGAAATAACCGGCCATGAGACAGTGGAAAGTTTCTGCTTTGCGAAAAACATAAGTTTAACGTATTTCCGCGTTAAATTTTTTATTTAACCAAATTTCCCCTCCTCCTTCCCCGGCTCCAGGCCATAAGTTTTCAGTTTACGATAGAGATGCGAGCGCTCCAGGCCGATTTTTTCAGCCAGGAGGCTGACGTTGCCGCGGCATTCGGCCAGCTTGCGCCGCAGGAATTGTTTTTCGAACCGGGCCCGGGCCTCCCGGAAGGAGGGCACCTGAAGGAAGGGGTCGAGGACGGCGGCCTCGCCGCCCCGGGGGGCTATTTCAGCCCCGGATGGGGCCGCTCCCTGGCCTGAGGCGGCCAGGGGCAGGTCGGCCTCCTCAATAACTGTCCCGGGACTGAGGATGGCCAGGCGGAAGACGAAGTTTTTCAGTTCCCGGACATTGCCCGGCCAGGGCAAAGCGGTCAGGGCGGTCAGCGCCGCGTCGGAGAAGGTTTTGGCCGGGGCGTCGTCTTCCTGGGAGAGCTCCCGCAAAAAATGGGCCGCCAGCAAGGGGATATCCTCCCGGCGCTCCCGGAGGGGCGGCACGGCCAAGGGGATGACGTTAATGCGGTGGTAGAGGTCTTCCCGGAAGCGGCCCTGGACGATTTCTTCCTCCAAGTTTTTATTGGTGGCGACCACCACCCGCACATCCACCTGGATAGGGCGGCTGCCGCCCACCCGCTCGAAGCGCTGCTCCTCCAGGATGCGCAGGATCTTCGCCTGGGTCTTGAGGCTCATGTCCCCGATCTCATCCAGGAAGAGGGTGCCTTCGTGGGCCAGGTCGAATTTGCCCCGGTGGCGGGCGGAGGCCCCGGTGAAGGCCCCCTTTTCGTGGCCGAAAAGCTCGCTTTCGATAAGGTCCTCGGGAATGGCGGCGCAGTTAACCTCCACAAAGGCCTGGTGGGCCCGGCGGCTCTGAACGTGCAGGGCCCGGGCCACCAGTTCCTTGCCGGTGCCATTATCGCCAATAATGAGCACCGCGGCATTGGTGGGAGCCACCAGGGCCAGTTTTTCCCGGAGGCGACGAATGACGAAGCTTTCGCCGATGATCTCTTTGGCTCGGGAGCTCTGCTGCCGGAGACGCCGGTTCTCTTCGGCCAGGCGAGCCAGTTCCAGGCCGTTGCGCACCGACAGGAGAATTTTATCGGCGTTGGGCGGCTTTTCGATGAAGTCGTAGGCCCCCAGGCGGGTGGCCTTGACCGCGTTCTCCACCGAGCCGTAAGCGGAAATCATAATCACTGGCAGCAGAGGATGCTGCCTTTTTAGTTCGTTCAGCACCTCCAGGCCGTCCAGGCCCGGCAAGGCAATGTCCAGGAGCACCAGATCCGGGATTTTTGTGGCTACCAGGTTGAGGGCGGTTTCGCCGTCCGGGGCGGTGAGCACCTCAAAGCCTTCGTCCTGGAGGATGCCCGACACCACCTGGAGGATCTGGGGCTCGTCGTCAACTACCAGCAGCGTTTCCAGCATAATCACCCCTACGCATAGGCAGGTCGATAATAAACTTGGCCCCGCGGGGAATGTTGTCTTCCACCCGGATATGGCCCTGGTGCTCGGCCACAATGGAATTGACGATGGCCAGACCCAGGCCGGTGCCGCCCCGTTTGGTGGAGAAATAGGGCTCGAAGATCCGCAGCTTGTCTCGGGCCGGGATGCCTCTGCCGTTGTCGGCCACCGTGAGCTCCACCCGCCCATCGGCCGGGTGTCTGCGAACCGAAATACTGATGGTCCCGACTCCACCAAGGGAGGCCAGGGCGTTATCCAGTAAATTGAGGAGCAGGCGTTTCACCTGTTCCCGGTCCAAAAGAATAAGAGGCAGCGTGGAGTCGGGGTGAAACTCCAGGACCACCCGGGGCTGGGATTCGCGGTAAAGGAGGACGGTCTCCTGGATCAGGGCATTGAGGTCCTGGGGTGCCAGGGTCAGTTGGGGCAGCCGGGCGAAGCGGGAGAAGGCGTTGACCAGGTTCTTGAGTGCATCCACCTGCTCGACAATAATCTGGGTGCATTCCTTCAGGACCTGCCCACCTTCCCCCAGGTGGTTGGCGTAACGCCGTTGCAGGCGTTGGGCCGCCAGCTTGATGGGGGTCAGGGGGTTTTTCACTTCGTGGGCGATATGGCGGGCCACCTCCCGCCAGGCCGCCAGGCGCTGGGCCTGCTCCAACTCGGTCAGGTCTTCGAAGACTATGACCACGCCCAGATCACGGCCAGCTTCGTCTTTGAGCACCGTGGTTTTAAGCAGCAGATAAAGGGTCTGGTTAGGCAGGAGCAAGTGCAAAGGCCGCTCCACCGTGCCCCGGCCGGAGCGGCGGGCCGCGGCCACCACTTCCGCCATCCGCTGGTAGGCCCCCTCGGGGAGGAGCACCCGGGCGTCCTGGCCCAGGACCTCCTCCCGTTGGCGTTGCAGCATCTGCACGGCGGAGTCGTTAATCAGGGTGACTCGACCGTCGGCGTCCAGGCCGATGACCCCGGCGGCCACGTTCTTCAAGAGGATCTCCATGTCCCGCTTCTGGGTGGAGATGAGTTCGTGGGACTGGCTCAACTGGCGGTAGGCTGCTGCCAGTTGCGCCTGGCTTTGCTTAAAGTCCTGGGTCATTTTGTTGAAAGACTGCACCAGAAAGCCGATTTCGTCCTGCCCTTCCTGGTCAATGTGAATATCATAGTCACCCCCGGCCACCTTCAAGGTGCCTTCGGCCAGGTGGCGGATGGGGGTGGTGATTTCCCGGGCCATGTAGAATCCCAGCCAGATGGCGGCCAGCAGGGCGATGAGGGTGACTATGATCAGGGCCAGGTAATGGCTCACCTTGAGGGGGCTGAGTTGAAGCTGGCGCCGGCGCAGCTCCTGGAGGCTTCGGGTCGCTTCCGCGAGGCGCAACAGGTGGGTCTTGGGGATGCACTTGCGCACCAGGAGATAGCCTTTGAGGTTGCCAGAAGCGTCATTCACCGGCACCTGCAGGCTCAAGAGTTCATCGGTCCCCACCTTTTGCCGCACGATAGCATCTTCTTCCGGCGGGGCGGCCTCGGATTCCGGGGCCGGCAATCCCGGCAGCTTCCCCGTTTGAGGGTCGTAGCTAACAGCCAGGGGCTTTTGGTTCGAATCCATGATTTCCAGGCCACTGAGATGGTAGGTCGAGCGGTTGCGGTCGGCGAAGGATTGGAAAAAATCGCGCTCGCTGATCGTCCAGTGGTCCCGGTCCTGGAGCTCCTGACTGAACATATTGCCGAAGGCCCTGAGGTTATCCTCCAGGTCCAGGGTATAGAGGCGGGTCAGGTCAATGGCCTTGTCCAGGGACTCCTCCACCTGCCGGTCCCAGGAGTGTTCCAGGCGGCTGGAAATGAGCTGCCAGGCCATGGAAAAGAGAAACACCGTAGGGAGCAAGGTGAGGGTGATAAAGGTGAGGACCAGGCGGGTCCGCAGCCGGAAGCCGAAGACCTTGCGGCGCCGCTCCAGGAAGAGTTTGGCCAGATGGCGGAAGATCAGAAAGGTGAAGAGCAGCAGCAGGAAGGTGTTGAGATTGAGCAGTCCGAAGGCCAGCAGGCTGCCGGTCACCGGTTGGCCACCCTGATGCACCAGGTGGACTTCCAGCGAAGTAATGGCCACCACTAACCCCAGGGTGATGACGATAAGGGCCCGTTCCCGGCGGCGTTTACGGTCTGCCCGGAGCTGTTCGGCGGTGGGGGGGCGGTCAGTTTGCATCACCCTTCTACCGATAGCCTGATGGTAAAGGTAGTCCCGACTCCTGGGGCGGTTTCCAGCTCGACGATGCCCTCGTGGTCGGTGATAATCTTATGGATCACCGCCAGCCCCAGGCCGGTGCCCTTTTCTTTGGTGGTGAAAAACGGGTGAAAAGCCTTTTCCTGAACCTCGGGTTTCATGCCTTTGCCGGTGTCCTGGATGGAAAACCACACCTGTTTATCTTGGGTGCCGGTGGCCAGGATGATGCGGTCGCCAATTTCCGTGGCTTCCAGGGCGTTCTTGATCAGGTTGACCAGCACCTGGTTGAGCTGGTTGGGATCGGCTGGCAGCTGCGGCAGGTTGGGGTCCAGCCGCTCTTCCAGGCTGAGACCCTTTTCCTCGGCGGCCTGACTCATCAAGGCCTTAACTTCCAGGATAAGGTCATTCAGATTGACTTTCTGCATATGGGGTCGGCCCGGCTGCAGGAAATCCCGCAATTCGCTTAAGAAGGCTTCCAGGCGCTTGACTTCGCGGCGAATGAGGCGCAGCTTTTCCTGGGCGGCAGGCTCGGTCTTTAAGCGCCGCTCCACCTGGCCGGCCAGGCCGCCGATGACCATGAGGGGATTCTTGATTTCATGGCTGACGTAGGCGGCGGCTTCGCCCACTGCGGCGAAGCGTTCGGAATGCATCAGGCGCTCCTGGGACACCAGGAGTTCCCGGGTCTTGAGCTCCACCTGGCGCGCCAGGGTCTTGTTAAAGGCCAGGACGATGCCGATGAGGGCGACGCTGGCCAGGATCACCAGGCCGATGAAGATGCCGGCCAGGAACAGTTCCTGGTGCAGGAGCTGGGCCACCTGTCCGGCGACCTCCTCCACCGGGGCCACCACCGCCACCCCCCAGCGGTTGTGCTCCGGGTCCTCCAGGTCGGTCACCCCGGTGATCAGACCTCCCAGGAAGCTGATAGGGGTGTAGGCCGCCAGTTTTGGCACCCGTCCGGTTTTTTGCCGGTGCCAGCCAGACTCGTATTCGGTAACCCCTTCCTTGCCCGCCAACAGCGCGGCGTTCAGCTCCCGCAAACCCAGAAATTTGATGGTGGGATTACGGGCGATGTGAATCTGAATGGCATTATGGCCCACAAAATCCTTTTCATAATGGGCCAGCAGGAATTCGTCCTGGTCAATGATCCAGGGATAACCCGTCTGGCCGGAGCGGACGCCGGCGGTAACTTTCTCACAAATAAAGAAAGGGTCGAGGAGATATTCCAACACCCCGGAGAAGGCCCGGTCCTGCCCCCAATAGAGCGGGGTGAGGAAGCGCATCACCCGACGGCCATGCCAGGGGGAAGCGGGATTAACAAAGGTCTTACTCAGGAAGAGGCGGCCGCGGTGGGCCGGGTCCTGGGCCCATTGGAGATATTCGCCAGGCAGTATCAGGCTGACGGCCGGGGGCGGCGAGGCCAGGATGCTGAAGACCTGTTCCCCGCGGCCGGCGGCATTATAGCGGCGGATCTCCAGGACGCCGAAGTGCTTGTGCCGGGCAAATCTTTCCGCCAGGACCTCCTCCAGCTCACGTTTCTGAGGCGGGGCGTTTTGAAACATCCTGCCGTAACTCATGAGGACATTTTCCAGAAAGTCGAAGTAAGACCCTACATCATAAGCGATCTTCCGGGCCAGCATCAACTGCTGCTGGTTGAACTGGTCTTTCAGGATAACTTCGACATTTTTGTTAAGTTTCTGCCAGAAGGAAAAGAAGAGCAGGGAGATGGCCAGGGCGCCGGCCAGGATAACTGCAATAGTCAGCGTCAGGGGAAAAGTTCCCTGGATCCGCCTTGGTTTCATCTTGCTTGACCCCTTAATTAATCAATATTTATCATCCTTTCGGGGACTTGGCAAGCAGTAGTCAGGAGCCAGGAGCCAGGAACCAGGAGCCAGTTTTTTCTTAAGTCAGGGCAATGCGGCAGGGACGAAAACTGGAAACTGACTACTGGCTACTGCTTCTTAACAGCCTGCCAGATGGCTTCCATTTCCTCCAGGGTGGCGGTCTCCGGGGTCTTGCCTTGCTTGGTCAGGGTGCGCTCCACCACATTGAAGCGTTTAATGAATTTGAAAACGGTGCGCCGCAGGGCCCCCTCGGAATCAATACTGAGAAAGCGGGCGACATTCACCAGAGCAAACAGGAGGTCCCCCAGCTCCTCCTCTTGGGCCGGATTGGGAGGTCCCTTCAGGGTCTGGCGGAATTCCTGCCACTCTTCCTCTACCTTATCCAGGGCCCCCTGGACGTGGGGCCAGTCAAAGCCCAGGCGGGCCGCGGCCTCGCCCAGGCGCTGAGCCTGCACCAGGGCAGGCAGGGCCGGGGAGACCTGGTCCAGGGCGCCGGGGGTGGTCTTGCCCTCCCGGACCTTGGCCTGCTGCCAGAGACGGCGCAGGTCCTCCTGAGTTTTGGCCTCCCCGCCCTGGAACACATGGGGATGGCGGTGGATCATCTTGGCGGCGATGCCGGCCACCACCTCCGCCAAGGAGAAGTCGCCGCGCTCCTGGTAGAAGTCGCTTAAGAAGACCAGGTGCAACAGCAGGTCCCCCAGTTCCTCCTTGATCTTTTCAGGGTCGCCGTGGTCCAGGGCCTCGATCAGTTCATAGGCCTCTTCCAGAAGGTAGGTCTTCAAGGTTTGGGGGGTCTGCTGGGTGTCCCAGGGACAACCGCCCGGGCGGCGCAGGCGCCGGACGAGGGCGGCGAATTCATTTAGCAGGGCGCCGGGATCGCCGGTTTTGCCTGTCATTTTATGGGATTCCTTTCAATGAACGTCGGAGGAGCAGTCTCCAAAACCAGCCATACGCCTTACCGTTGCAGGTTCTGCAAAGCCCGGTTAACCTCCTCGAGCTGCTGGCGGGTTACCCCTGCGGCCCCTTGGGCGCTCTTCTGGCCCTCCTTTTGCCATTTCCGCAGGGTGTCGTCGAACCAATGTTTGAAATCCGGAGGCAGCAGTTCCAGGGCTTGTTGGGCCAGGCCGATAAGTTTTGGGGTGGTGCGGGATTCCTTGAGCAACCGGGAATCTTTGGGCAGGACCAGGCCAAGGAACATCAAGGCGAAGCCGATGAGGAGGGCCCCTTTGACCAGGGCGAAGCCCGCCCCCAGCAGGCGCTCGAAAAAGTCGAGGTACAGGTGGTAGAGGAGGCGCTGGAGGTAATGCGCCAATAAGCGGGTGAGCCAGTAAACCGCCACCAGGACTACGGCAAAGGCGATGATGCGGGCCCACTGAGGGTCAGTGACCCAACGGGAGAGGAGTCCCGCCAGATCCAGGTAGGTATGGGAGGCGGCCACGACCCCTCCCACCACCCCCACCAAGACCGCCAGTTCTTGAAAAAGGCCCCGAAAATACCCCCTGACGGTGACCAGGCCAAGCAGGACCAAGATTCCCAGGTCTAAGAGGTTCATGCGCGCCGCCGTGCTTTGATATGGACAGGCGTATCAAAAAACCCTGCGACAGTCAAGCCTGGGGCCGACGCGAATAAACCGCGCCCGGCCGTTATCTTTGAAAAAACCTATTATAAGCTGGATGAGCGAGTCTCCGCGGAGCTGGACACCCCGCGGTAAGAAAATGAGATAAAAATAGGGGCAGGAAGCAATAAATGGGCTAAAAGATGGGAGGGGAAAATTACAAGGGGGGTGGTAATATAGCGCGGGGTGGGAAGGATAAAGGGGGCGGATTAGGGATCATCAAGGACCAATGAGTTCTCTAAATTGGCAGATGATTTCCTAGCATTTAGTATATCATTGCCAACCGCCTGCCAATCGGCGTTTAAGGCACGGTCGTCTGCTTCCTCAAGGCTTGGGGAATCATTAAATAACGCCAGTGTTGGACACTAAATCTAGAGCCATGGCCAGGCCTTCGAAAAATCCAAAACTGCTAAAGAGAAATATATTTGTCACATTTTCCCCAACCTCAACGAACCATCACCCCTCAAGGAGCTTGCCGCCCGGGATACAGGTGAGGAAAGGGCCCATATCTTTGCGGGCCTGGCGGGCGGGGCAGGTGGCACGCTCCGGGCTTTCCTCCTGGTAGGCGGCGATTTCCTTCCAGACGGGATGGGCCAGGATCACTTCATTCAGGAAGCGGCCGAAGACCCGGGGAAGCATCTTTTGCACCTGGGCCTCCAGGTGCTTGGGGATGCTGCCCGGGACCGTTTCCAGGCGCAGGCTGCCCCGGCCTTCCGCCAGAATGATATGCACCTGAAAGCGGCGCTGGCAGGCGCCTTCCACAAAATGGCCGCAGGTGAAGCAGGGCTCGGGAATAGATTCAGACATGACCTTATCCTCCTGGCTGGCTAAGCCGGCATCCGATAACTCACCACATCTGCCACCGGGAAACGGCTGCGCCGCACCATGCGGCCCTGATTGCCGCCCAGGCAAATAATGGTGTTTACATTTACTGCTCCCACATAGAAACAGACATGATGGCAACCGGCGTCCGGACCGGAAGACCACTGAAAGAGCACGATGCAGCCCAGTTGCGGGGTGTCGCCGATATCCTTGCCCCATTTAAGAAAGGAAGCGGCGGCCGGGGATTTGCTGCCGGCATATCCGGTGGTTTCCAGGCAATGGTTGGCGAAATCGGCGCACCAGGCCTCCAGGTGCGGGTTGCCGTCGGTCTCCATGATCCACTTTTGGATTTCCTCTAGGTCGCCATGCTCCGAAACCCCTTCGTAAGATTCGGTCTTGAGGAGCCAGGGCGGTTTTTCCGGCATTTTCCGAGCCTCCGGTCCTTTAGAATCTGAATTGTTTAGATAGCCGGCCATTCCAGTTGCGCCCCATTGTCTCTGATTTTTCGCTTTCCAGGTGGATTCCCACTATTTCTGGAATATGCTGGCGCATACGTCTAGACCACTGCGCCGGTTAGTTATTTACCTACCCACCCCAACCAGACCGATTTAGATGAAATGTCATAGGCCTTTAAAGCTGAAAGGTTTCTCTCGATATTCTGCCGATAATTACCCAGGATCCTTATGATTCTGTCAGCAATGTCCTCGGTAGAATTAGGGTCGGCGTAGGAGGTCCGGGGCAGCCATTCCACTTCTTCGCTCGCCACCACCGGAACTTTCTGATTCACGCTGTCTGCGGCCACGATATTATAGGTTTCAGAGAAGCTCACTTGCAGGTTCACATCCATCGAAGCCAACAAGCGCAGAAAGGCATTCCGTTCAAGCCAGGGGTGTTCAACCAGTTTATGGTATTGCAAGCTCTCAAAAAGACTTCTTAAATTCTTTAAAATAGCTTCGGCAGTGTAACCTTCGACCCTACCAGTGTTGATATGGAATTTCAAAATCAGGTTCATCTGGTCTGCCGCACGCAGAGCGGCCACAGCTTGATTAAGCTGGTTTTTCAGTGACCTGATTGCTCCGAAGCAGCCAACATTAAGGAAGTATTTCTCCTTGGGTTTGAAATCGCTTGTATATGTGAATCCTTGGTTATTTACCCCATAATAGTTGGGCATGTATAGAAAAAGGTCCTGAACCGACGGTCCATACTTCAACTGCAGGACAAAGATAAAATCCTCCAAAACCGTTCTTGAGTTAAATCCCACACAGAGATTGGGGTAATTTAAATAAGCCATCAGCCATTTAAGGGCCATGCCTTCATTGGAAAGGAAAGGTAATTTGCTATGAATCCTTACCACCCAACGTACGCTTGGATGGAGGCTTGTCAGCACTCCGAACTTATCAGGAACAACCCAAAGTGCTTCAATGACGACATGGGTAGGCTGAAACTTAGTTACTTCTCTGTCTATATCGTTGTTATCAATTACTATAGCATGCTTTGATATAATTCCGGCTTGGGACAGCATCGAGACAAGAAAAACAATAGAATTATATAACCCCGAAGTCGGAATCTCCCCCCCATACCAATGCTGCTTTTTTGTAATGAATAATACCCGCATTTCGCAATTCCTGGGGCCCGAACCCCCTGGATACAGCGGGTCGATCCCATGACCTTTCAATGAGTTATCCATTTTAAGGCTCCCTAGACGTAGAGGCATATTGGCTGATTAAGCCGGCATCCGATAGCTCACCACGTCGGCCACGGGAAAGTGGCTGCGCCGCACCATGCGGCCCTGGTTGCCGCCCAGGCAGATAATGGTGTTTTCATCGGCGGCTCCCTCATAGAAACAGACATGGTGGCCGCCGGCATCCGAGCCGGAAGACCACTCGAAGACCACGATGCACCCGAGCTCCGGCGAGTCGCCGATATCCTTGCCCCAGTGGAGAAAGGAAGAGGCGGCCGGGGATTTAGTGCCGTGGTAGCCGGTGGTTTCCAGGCAATGGTTGGCGAAATCGGCGCACCAGGACTCCCGGTGCGGATTGCCATCGGTCTCCATGATCCATTTCTGGATTTCCGACATATCGCCGTGCTCCGAAACCCCTTCGTAAGATTCGGCCTTGAGGAGCCAGGGCGGTTTCTCCGGCATTGGGGGTCTCCTTTCGGGCGAACCAACGGTTCGCTCATACGGGCGACCCAGCGGGTCGCCCCTACTTTGCGCCTTGGCGTCTTGGCGAGAAAATCTTATCTCTCGCAAAGACGCAAAGGCGCAAAGGCGCCATTAATATTTGATGAGGTAATTGACCACCTGGAAAGGCAAATTATCAAAGCTCACCAGGACGGTGCCCATTGGCCAGCCGTTGATGACATTATTTTCACTCCCTTCTCCGGCTTGTACTCCCCAACCAGAAATATTTTCTGCATAGGGCGTTGCTTGTCCAGCAGTGTCAATATTCCCGCCAACCGCGCCCAGGGTTGAGGCGGTGCCGCTGGCCCCCTTGCCCAGAGGGAAGCGCTGCTGCAGATTTGGCAGGTTAAAGGTGGTTGAGCCGTCGCCGGCCCCGTAAGCGGTGCCCAGAACGGCGAACAGGGAGGCATAGGTGGTGCGGCTCACCGCCTGCCCCTGGCAAAGCAGCCAGCCGATGGGGGCGCTGGCGCCACCATAGGGCATCATGGCGCCCACCGGAATACCGCCGCCGCCGCCGGCCATGACAAAGATGCCATCGGTGGCGTCATAGAGCAGCAGGGCCGGCTGATTGGCCTGGAGCATGGCGCCGGGGATGGAGATATTCGCAAGCCCGTTGATGCTCAGGGTGCAGGCCCCGGTGCTGCCGACGTTGGGGATGAATCGATAAATTACTCCGCCGACATAGGCGGTGATGGCCGGATTCAGGGTGATGCTGTAATTGTTCCCCGAGTTGGTGCTCACCGGGACGCTGGGGTCCAGGGGGCGGATGGCCACCCAGGTGCTGTTGCCGGCGTCCCGCTGCCGCAGGTAGCCGGTGCCGGTATCGGCCCAGAGCATATAAGCCTCGGGGTTGGCCGGGGCGCTGTTACCGGAATTCAGGGTGTTCAGGGTGTCCAGGGCCAGGTTGATGTTGGCCCGCACCTGGGCGCCGGTGCCGTCGGGAACATTAAGGCTATTCTGGCTCATGGGAAAACCTCATTTTCTCTCGCAAAGACGCAAAGGGCGCAAAGAAAAGGTGTATTTGCTTGGCGTCTTTGCGCCTTGGCGAGACATATCATTGTCCCACCATCCAATGGAATTCGGAAACTATTGGCGTGGAGCCGGGCTGGTAAACGCTAAAAAGCAGCCGGATATTGATCATCCAGGCATAATACTGGGCCGGGCGCAATTCCTGCCAGGCGCCCCAGGTGCTGCCGTCAGTGGAGAGCTGAATCTGCACCTCCACATCTGAAGCCCCAGCGAGATCGCCATCCACGTCGGGGGTGGAATCCCAGTCCGGCCAGGAATCCACGTCCTGGGTAGGCAAAACGCTCTCAAAGGTATAGGTGGCGGAGATAACCACCAGCTTGCAGCTGCCGAGGTTCACCAGTTCGCCGGAGGGGATAGTATAATGCCCGGGGCCGGCGCCGCTGATCTCCAGGTCGCCGTTCCCATCCTTGAAGACCCCGCCATCCATCGTCCCCGGCCAGCCGGCGGCATACTCATCACCGGAGGCCAGGATGGTGGAAAGAACGGTGGTGTTGGTCACAGAAATGGAGGCGGCGGTGCCATAACGGCCGTCATAATGGCTGGCCACCCAATAGGTGCCGTCGCCATAACAGGGGATGCCCGGGGTGAGGGTGCGGCCCACCACCTCGGCGGTGCCCCAGGTGGCGCCCTTGCGCACCTCGTAATCCATCTGGCGGTAGCTGGCCAGAGGGTCGGCGGCGTTGTTCCACTGGAGATACATCAAGCCGCCCTGGTAATAAGTAAAGAGCCCGGTGACCGCGGGCAGGCCGGCGTCCATCTGATCGCCGGTGAGGGTGAAGGTGTAAGGCTCCACGGCCGAGAGCTCCTGAGTGGCGCCTTGCCAGAGGTTGTAGGAGAGAAATTTTATATAAAGAGTCTGGCCGATTAAGGAAGGATCATAGGGGATTTTGAAGATCGCCTGGTCCAGGCGGCAGACCCGGCTGTTTTCGGCATGGGCGGTGATGGGGGTCAGGTAGCCGCCCCGGCGCAGGTAGCCGCTCAGGCTGTACTGGCTGGGGCCGGTGAGGGTGGCGGTGGTATAGCTAATAATTTCTCCATCCACCCAGAGGGCGGTAGCAAAATTACGGCGTCCTGCTGGGTGCCGGAATAGAGGATGCCGTTGCTTTCGCTCAGATCCACCTGGCAGGTGTCGGTGGTGTCGGGGTCGCTGCCCGCCGGGAACTGGGCGGCCAGGCCTCCCATACGGGCCGGATTGCCCAGCAGCCCGAGGCGCTTGTATGAAGTGCCGTCAAGAGAAGTCCAGATCTCGGCCCCGCCCCAGTTGGGGCCGCCGCAGCCGGCCACCCAGACCTCATAGCCACTTACGGTCAGGAGCACCGGGGCCTCGAAGATGATGGGCGGGTAAATGTTGCCCGGGTCGGCGTTATAGTTCTTTTGCAGGCCGGCCCCCGGCTGCATGGTGTAGAGGGCCGGAGTGGCGATGGCGTCCGGCCATTCCTCCCCCACGAAATCGATGCTGCCATCGTCGTTCTCCTGGAGGGAGACGATGCGGCACATGACCTGATTCAGCCCCATTTTCGGCACGGTCAGGCTCACCCAATCCATCGGGTCCAGGATGATATAGCGGCCATCCAGCTTGAATTTGTAGGTATTGCGGACATAGAGGGATTTCTGCAGCATGGTCTGGCCGACGAACTGGGCCACCACCTGGTTGGTGATGGCGTGGCATTCCTTGTTGTCGTCAATCCGCGGGCCGTAAAGATCCACGGCGTTCTGGTCCTTCACGTCAATGAGAGTGGTGTCATAATTGGCGCCCCGGTCAAAGATCTCCAGGCGCATCCAGTTTTTGGCATCGGATATGGCGGTTCTGGAGGCGGTTACCGGGTCCTGGCTCTTGTCGGCGATAAAATCATCAATCCCCAGGTTGAACTTCGGGGTGAGGTCGGGGACGAAATTGACCGGGGGGCTGGCGGGGTCGGGGGCGCCGTAGGTGATGGTGATCCAGGTGCCTACATCCAGGGCATTGAAGGTGTAAACCCCATTATTCACGGAATATTGCCCCTGGGCCGGGGTTTCCGCCACATTGGTCATGTCGCCGCCGGGCAAATACGTTTGGCTGTTGGCATCCCAGATCCAGATCAGCACGCCGTAATCCGCCGCCCAGGGGGTAAGGGTAAGGGTGGGGGGTATCCCGGAGGGGATGGCGGTCTGATATTGCAGGACCTCCAGGAGGAAGCCGGTGGCCGGGGTATCGCCGTAAGGCACCACCTGGAGCTGGCCGCCGGACCAGACCACCTCGCTGTTGCTCAGGTCCATGAGGTACTTGATGATATCGGCCCCGGTCATCTGGGTGGTGAACTGGGGGGATAGTAGCAGGCCGTTGGCCAGGCAATAATTACTAAATTGGGTCAGGTCGCCCACCAGGGAGGCCGGCCAGGCGCAGCCGTATTGCGGGTTGGTGAGGAAATCCAGGAGGATATCGGCGGGGTTGGCGTCGATGATGTTGGCCGAGGGGTTGAAGGGCTTGAGGCCCGATACCTCAAAATTGAAGTTGGGGATCTGGTCGCCGGTGCCTAAATTGAGAAAACTGGCGTAAGCCATCGCAATGCCGGAATAGGCCAGGGCCTCGCCCGGCCAGTTTTCGGCCAGCCAGCCCCAGACCTCGGCCGGAGGGCGGCCCCCAAGGGAAAAGCCGTCAAACCAATGGAGAGGCAACCAGGCGGTGGAATCTATATAAACGGTGACGATGGCGGTAATGGGCCCGACGCACAGGCCGATGATCGCCGCCATGTAATAGTCATAAGAAGTTATTTGCATGCTGCCGCCGCCGCCGGTAGCGCCGGGAGCCAGCAGGCCGCCCTTGCCGCCGTAGCTGCCGCCCTCTTCCCCGCCGCTGGAGGTCCAGTTGGGAATATTGGTGAAGCTGCCGGCCCAGAGGAGATTGCCCGGAATCCGGGTCTGGCCGTAAACTAGGGGGATGACCGCCCCCTGGCAGGAGCTCTGAATCTGGTAGGCCAGGATGGGCACCTTTTGCTGGGCCGGGGAGCTGGCCTGCTCTTTAACGCCGGTGCCGAAAAGGCTCATGTTTTTAATCCAGTGAGCAGTGAGCAGCTAGCAGTGAGCAGTATAAAAGAAAAATGCTTACTTTTCGCTTTTCCCTGATCCTATCTCCTTAACTGTTGTCGGACTTTGTCCGAAAGTTTCCATGTATTCCACCTTATCTTTGTTGACATGGACCATGCCGCCGTCGGGCTTGATAAAGTGGGTCCAAACGCTATCACCTTTCCATTTGCCTCGAATCTTCTTGTAATGGCCAGACTCAAAACTTATTAAGGTCTCATCGGGTAATCCTTTTGCCATTATTCCTTCTCCTTTGCAGTTAGAAGTTACTGCTCACAGCTCACTGCTCCCTGCTCACTGCCCCTAAAAGGGCTGAAGAACTTGCGTGGCCGGCCCTGGAGCCGGGTGGTGCAAGCCACGTTGTCAATGACCACCCCCTGGCGGTTCACCGCATGGATAACCACGGGCCAGTTCAGGATGATGGCGGCGTGGCTGAAGGTGCGGCCAAACTTCCAGATTACTACATCGCCGGAGCGTTGCTGGCCTGCCTCGATCTCCCGGCCGAACTGGCGGAGCAATTCCAGATACCATTCCCGGCTGCGGTGCAAGTGCCACTGGTGCGAGTAGTGCTCCACGGTGAATTCCGGGATGAGGCCGGTTTCCCGGTAAACGGCGATGAGAAACATGCCGCAGTCCACCCCGACGCCCTTGAGCATTGCCTCATGGTGAAAGGGGGTGCCCTGCCAGGACATCGCCGCGGCGATCACCGCCTGGCGCTCCTTGGCGATCTTTGCGTCTTTGCGAGAGATATATTTTCTCGCCAAGTCGCAAAGGCGCAAAGGATAATCGTAGTTCACGAGATCACCGTAGAGGGGGCCGGGATGAAGGGCTGGCCCCCGAAGTTCATCAGGTTGTTGAATTTGGTGGCGCAAGTGCCCATCTGCCGGTCGCAGCCGGCCCAGGCCTGGAAAGAGTCGCCGGGGGCCGGTGGTCCGCCCACGAAGGGGACCATGAGGGTGATGGCGCCGCCCTGGTAATTCTTAATGGAGCGAAGCTGCGGGGCGCAAACCCCCGAGGTCATCTGGATTTTTCCCAGGGTAAACCAGCCGTCCGGGTTGGTAAGGTTGGTAAGGAAAGTCAGGGCGGTGTTGCCGGTATTGGCGGCCACCACGCCGCCCTGGACGAAGTTGGCCGGATCCGCCTGGCAGTTGGCGTCGTATAAAGCCCAGGAGCAGGCGGCCTGGTAGAGCTGCCAGGGGTAATACATGTCCAGGAGCTCCAGGAAGGACTTCACCTGGATCTCGATTTTGCTGTAGCCCACCGAAGAGATATCCGCCACCCGGCCATAGAACAGGATAATCGGCGGGAACTGGGTGGGATTCTCCCAGGAGGCGAAGATCAGGCGGCTCATGGTGAGGTAGGCCCCGTCCAGGGCGCCCTGGAGCAGGGCCTCCTGGAGGCCCAGGCCGCCGAATAAAGAGCTGGAGGTATCCTCGCTCTCGAGATATCCCGGGGCCTCATAGGCCGGGGTGACCAGCCAGCCGCCGGTGCTGATCTCGCTTACGCTCATGGCCTGGCTGGCATAACAGGTGAGGGTGAGGGAATCCACCGAAGTGCCGCGGCTCTGGCGGAGCTTGGAGCGTTCCATGAACGGCCCGGTGGCCAGGTAGAGATTCCCGCCGTAATCGATGGAGACGTTGGCCGAAGTGAGGTAGAGGTTGGTGCCGTCCACCATTGCGAAATCGAAGAGGTCCGCCTGGAAGAACTGGCGGTTGGCTTCCAGGAAGGCCAGGAGGTTGGGGTCGGTGGTCTTCATCGCCAGCCTTTTATTGCGAAGTCAGGGAGACCCAGGCGCTGCCGTCATACCAGCACAGATAGGAGCCGCCGCTTCCCTTGCTTAACGGGTCCCAGTTCACCCGGTCGGCCCGGACGATCATCCCGGCAACGGGACTGCTGGGGGCGGCGGAGAGGGGATTCAGCATTACCTGGTCCATATGGCCCGAGGAGCCGTAAAACATAACGGTCGAGGCAGCATTGGTGCCATTGCCGCCAACAACCATAGAACCGGTAGCATCAATCCACCAGCGTGGTTGGGTATCAGCAGTAACCCGACCCTCAATAACTCCACCCTGGCCAGTTGCAGCAGGGTCTGCCGCTCCAGCTTCAGCAGGTCGTCCAGGCCCGCCTTGTGGAGGGCTCCCTTGATTTCCTGCCACTCTTCCGCGATTTTTCCTTCGGCGGCGCCGTTGCCATTGCCTGCCGCGCCGGCGGCGGCCTGGGTCTCGCCCTGGGTCTGGCTCTGGGCCAGGATATCCTTCAGGAGGATGGGGCCCTGGGCGGTGAAGACGGCGTTGGGGAAGCCGATGGGGTCCAGGCCCCGCTCTAGCCGAACCTCATCAATGGATCGAATGCCGGACTGCACATCCCGCTCCTCGATCTGGGAGCGGGTGTCCATGTCGACCTCATCCTGCATGGTCCACTTGAAGCGCAGCTCCGGCTCTTCCAGGTACTTGGCGATGAGCAGGTCCATCAGGCCCTCCACCCAATTCAGCATGGGGGCCAGGCCCTCCTCGAGGGCGGCCTGCTTCAGGGTCTCGGAGGTGGCCCGGTTCATCACCTTCACAAAGGGGGCCGGGGAGATGGAAAACGCGAAACAGATCACCCGGGCCAGCCACTCGTCAAATTCGTCCTTCAGGGGCGCCAGCTTGGTCTCGTGGATGCTGGCGGTCTCGGTCGGCACGAACTTGATCTTGCGGCGCTGGGCCAGGTTGCCTTCCAGCAGGGCGTCCCAGTATTTCTGGAATTCGGCGATCTGCTGCGGGGTCCATTCCTTGGGGACCCCGGCGAAGGCGTCCGGGATGGTGCCTTCCCGGTAGTAATTGAATTGAAAAACGGTGCGGTTCAGGGCGATGGAGGTGATCATGATCACCTGCTCCACCGGGGAAAACCCGTAATTCCGCCAGGAGCGGACGTTCCGGGGCTTGTAAACCAGCTGGTCCCGGGTGTAGTCCGCCGCCGGCACCCCGTGGAGGATCTGCTGGTAGGCCGGGGAGGGCGGCAGGGGGGTGCGGCCGTGCTCGTCAATGAGCCGGTTGATGGTGGCCCCGTCCAGGACCTCCAGGCCGTAGAGCTTGCCGCCCCGGGTATAGCGGGGCAACACCGCCGGGGCGTCAATCACCAGCAGGTCTTCCAGCAGGGCCTTCAGCCAGGTCCCCCAGTCATGGGCCTTGTCGGGCAAGGCCAGGAACTCCTCCACCTGGGCGCAGCGTTTCATGATGGCGGCGCTTCTATCCTTGGGGTCTTTGGGCAGGACATTGAATTCCATCTTGGCCATCTGGTCCTTGCGGGTCTCGATCACCGCCCGCAGCAGGTCGCAGGAATCCGCCAGGGCCCGGAGCTGCCAAAGGGCCACCCCTTTTTCGCCCTGCTGGGGGACGATGCGGATGTTCAGCCCTACCGGATAATCCCACAGCCGGCCAGCCGCCTCCTGGGCCACCGGCAGGATGGGCTGCATCGGCCCGAACCAGGTGCTGGGGGTCACCCCGGTGATGATGTATTTCAGGCCCTGGACCACCCGGGTGAAGGCGCCCGTGCTATTTTTCGTCTGCTCAGCCATTCTCGAATCCCTGGGAGAAAAGCCCGAAGGCGCATCTCTTTCCCGCCCTAAGGCCTACACTCTGCTCCTCAGCCATTCATGACTCCTGGGGGAAGATGAATCCGGCCCCCCTCTCCCGGCACCAGGCGCTGGCCGATGATAATATTGGCGGCGTCCAGGAGCATCCTGACGTATTGGGCCAGCAGCTTTCGGTCCTGAGTATCCGGGAAGTTGGCGGCGATGGTGTTGTTATCCAGGTATTGCACCTTGATCTCCACCAGCACCTGGGGCTGGGCCGCGGCTTGGGCCGCCTTCAGCATTTGCTTCGCCCTGGCCTGTCCCATGTCCTAACTCCTTTCCTTTTTAGAAGAGCTCCTCAGAAATTCCGGTAGCCGCCCGCCATGACCTTCCTAATATTGGCCACATTTTACCGAGGCCCCGCTCCGCTTCACCAGGGCGCTCAGGTTGTTTATCTCCGTAATCACCGCAAACCTGTCAAGCATATACTGATTCTGGCTGACATTCTGGCCGGGATTACTATAACCATAAAAGCTCTGGATATATTTCGCCAGGATATCATTGATGTTAGTCTGGGACGTTGCCGCCTGTGTCGGGTACTGGCCTACGACCTTGTTGTAATAATATTTCCAGGTATTCAAATACTTCTGGTCCTTGATGCCTTCCCTGAAAATCTCGCCCCGGTGCGATGAAACAATAAAATAATTGTTAGAGGCATCCACGGCGGGATAACTCCAGCCATAGGGTCTATCCCTGGTGGATGCTATATTGGTGCTGTCGTTATACATGGTGCCGTAACCCGGGTCGTACCTGCCGTAGATGCAGAGGCCGTTAAACCCGGTCAGGTAATTGAACATTCCGGTGAAATAACGGTTATTGGCGTAATCCCTGGTCTGCCAATACATCCCTTCGATTATGGTGTTATCTCTGGAGGCGCCCCCGAGGACGCTCCAGACGTAGGTCTCATCAATAGGATACATGATGCCGGCGAGGACATTCCCGTTGTTGAAGGTTGTGTAAGCATTTGAGGGGAAGGGCTGGCCAGTCCTGGGGTCTGTGGCGGTCCACACGGCATTAGTTGGATCCCTGAAACCTGTGATTACTGCCCGGGTGCCAGTGGTTATGATTTGGCCACCTGCTGCATTTACCACCAGCGCCTGCGATAATTGTCCAGTGAGGTCGGCCAGCGTGTTCCCGCACTCATCCCAGCCATAGATGTAAGGCGTGAACCCATAAGCCTGCATTGCTGAGATGGCCGGGGCTATCTGCCAATCCTTCGAAGTAGTATTATTATTGGAAGAAGCAGTATCAATGATCACGCCAGTAAAACCGTACTGTTGAGCCAACTGGCATTTTTTAGCCACCACCTGGGCATAGGTCATGCTCCCGTAATAATTGGTCCCATTATCAGTCCCGTCAGTCGTACAAGTGAGCCACAGCCAGCTTATCCCCATCGCCCTCATATCGGCCAAGTCTGTCTCGAAGCTCACCCAGGGATCGATGCCCATAGAAATGTCCCAGGTCTTGAAGCCAAGAGTGTTCATCCTCATTAGTCCCGGATCGACCAGGGAGAACGGCATCACCCGCAGGAAGATCATTGCGCTAGCCGAAATGCCTCCTGTAGCGGTTAAGGTCACCGTTGCATAATAAAGTCCGGGAGTCGTGATTCGCGGGACCCGCAGCGCAAACATGCGGCTGGTATACTGAGCAATGGCCGTGGTCACATAGCTCTGCACTGGTAGAGTAGGAATTACGGTGGTGGAGAGGGCGGTGTTGGAATCCAGACTGCCAGCTCCACCGGACCCGTTTATCTGGTCATTCTGCAAAAACAGGCCGGGCAGGTAATAGGGCATGGCCCGGCAGACAGTACCGTTGTCCCGGCACGATTGGAACCAGTTCTTGATGGCCCACAGGTTGCAGGCAGACGCCAGTATCGTGCCAGCTCCGGTGAAGTTGGAAATGCTCACCGACACATTGGTCAGGTTTACCCGGCTGTAGACCCCGAAAAACAGAGTCTCTATCTCGTTTTCAGGTATGGAATAAGTTAAGGCCGAGGTTATGTAGCTTTGGTTATTGGGGTCACTCGCTGGCGGCACATAGTTCTCGTAAGTCGGCTCGAAGGCCGCCCTACGGAAGAACAGGACATTCTGTCCGGGACAGATGCTTGAGCTGAGGATTGGACACAGGGAATTGGTGGCATTGGTGTCGAAGGGATTAACTATTTGCGTGTCATAGGTCATATTGGTTTTCACTGGTCCGGTGCTACTCGGATTACAGGGGTTATAGGTCCAGGCCACCGTGGGCGGGGTGCTTGGTAGCTCTATATCATCATATATGTAAAGGTTCTGAATGATGCCGTTGAGCGGGTAGTTCGTACCGCTGGTGTTACCGATATACATCAATTCCCCGCCTGACGGGGTCTGTGGGGTCACCTGGTTGACCATCGTGATGTCAGTCCACATATCGTCGACTCTGAGAGCAATGTAACTCTGGTTCGTCCCAGATATCGTAAAGTCCCAATAGATGCTAATCTTGTGCCAAGTGTTGGCCGTTATTTTCATAAGGCTATACGGCTCATAAGAACCATAGCTATAGTAACTGGAGGAACTGTAATAAGCCTTTAGCCAGAGAAAATTTGACCCCTGGGACCCTGAACCACTGGCCGCCACCCCAAGGTTCAACGATTGTCCCGTCGATGCCCAGACAATCTCAAAAAAGTTGGGAGAGTAGGAACCAAGGTAATCAGTCCCATTCCAAAGCGGGCAAAACCAAAAGGTGATGGTTCCCTTGCCGTAGTTGAACCGACCAGAGGTTGGGTAGGAGATGTAGCCGTTGGTCTGAATCTGTGCTCCGGTGAGGCCACCGACAGTGGGAAACGTCACGTTCCCGTAGATTGTCCCGCCGTTACTCTGAACCTCCGTTGCCGAGGCGAAGGACTCATAGAATAGCTGGGTTGCAAAAGAATCAGTGGCGGTAAGCGCCATGATGGCGAAAACAGCAACAGCCAGTATTAGTCTGTTTCTCATCTCCCCTCTCCTACGGACTCGTTCCTCATATCCTTACCTTTAGAACGGCAGCAGCCCGCCCCGGCCCGCGTAGGGAAGCCCGATGTCCGGGGTATTCTCAGTAAACCCCACATCGTAGCCCTTGTTGATGTTGTTCACGGACGCCGAAGTCAGATGCAGGTCATAAGGCGCTGAGGTGCTGACCAGATAGGGATTCGTAACCTGGGAGGGCGCAGGGTCGAAGTAAACACCTCCACTGTTTTTCAGGGCCTGCCATTGAGCTAGGGTTTTCCATGCAGTTGTATACGCCCAGCCATTACCCGAATCAGCTAAGTTATAACCTATGTTGTTGCTGCTTGTAAGGTTATTCTGAGTTGATGGCGTTTGTATGAGAGACCCAGTATGGACTACATTGTTTATAAAATTCACGGTAGTATCCGCAGCATATTTCAGAGTAGTATAGGCTCCTGTATTATAGAAGGCGTTATTGCAGATATTGGTGGTGCTCGGCATAGCGCCCATATATATTGGATTGTAATTTTGCGAGCCGATTACTGCGTTGTTAAAATAGTTAAGAGTAGTGCCGGAGTTCCACGTGCCAGCAGTGTATAAGGACCACCCGTGACTGGTGCTACAGTTATTCATATTAAAGAAGTTGCCTTGAACCAGCATGGTTCCGGCCCCGGTTGTGCCCCCCAATCTGATAGCATCCGTAAGCAAATAGCCCGCAAATTGATTATTAAGAAATGACCAGTTAGTATTCGTGCCTGTTCCCATGCAGATAATATCTCCTGCAATCGAGCTACCCCAGGCGATATTGCAATTACTGACGGTCAGGCCGGTTACGCTGTTAAAATACATGGCGTATTGGGGTGCGCCGGATGTTTGGCTATAAGTAATGCCGTTCAGTATCAGATAGCCGGTAGTGTCGCTGGCATAAACCAAGTAACTGGTGTTGGCATTAAACACACTCCCCGTAACTGCACATCCATTCACTGTAACATGGTCATTGGGATAGGCGTTAATATAAAAAACCATGCCATAGTTGCCCGATATTGTCATGTTATTGAAGGCGGAATAGCTTAAAGTGGCCCCGGTATAACCTAGGACATTCATCGCCCAGGGCGCGGTCGGCCCCCATTCAGGATTAATGCTATTGCTTGCGGTTTCGGGGTAATCCGCAAAGGTACAATAATTGAAGGTATTGTTAGAACTCTGCGGCGATTGGGAGGCGCTGCCCGTCTGGGTATAGAAACCTGTGGCCTTGGTGTAGTGGGTGGTTAAATAGTTCCCATTATTGTACTGGCCCCCTAAGTTGAACCCATAATGTCCGAAATAGAGGTCCATATATTGAAAAGTGCTGTAACTACTTTGATAGGCGCCTATGGTCCCGCTAAAATTACAGGTGAATGAAGATCCTATTGACGATCCGAAATAGAGATTGATGTCGCCGACCGCTATGTAATTATGGTTTGCCGCCCCGGTGTTCATCAGGGCCAAATCAGCCAATGAGGTGGCAGCCCAATAAATAGTGCCGTTGCTCGTGGGATTCCCGCTGCCGTTGCCGCTGGTAGGAGGGCAAAAATAGAGGGTGCCTGAACTCCACCAGTAGGTGCCGGGGTTGTTGCCCAGGGTGGTTAAGCTGGTGACAAAACTCCCTCCATAATTCTTGGTCCAGGCGTAATCGCCTCCATAAATTGTCGTGCCGTTGCTACCGAAGGTAAGCACTCCATAATTACTTGCCGCAGGGCTGGCGCTATACATATTGCTGAGGCCCACGTCTTCAAAGGCGCTGGGCAGACTGCAACTATAAATAGGGTTGGTGTAACCACCTACGGAGGTCCAGTCCGCTCCGAATATCGGCACCGAGCCGACAATCTGGGGCCGGGTAGCGATATGGTTGGTGGAGTTATCCGATGCCAAAAGGCCGTAGGTATCCCAGGCGTCAACGGTGAGCATATTGCTACCAGTGCCAGTCCCGTACCCATTGAGCCAGCAATGCTCGACATAGGCGCAGCCCCGGATGAGGTAGAGGGTGTTACCCGCCTGGTTTCCATTCAGGTAGCTGTTGGCATAGGCTAGGGTCTGCCAGGGGCCATCAACTCCATTATAGGTTGGCGCCTTACCGGTATATGAATTATTACCCTTATAAACCGGATACCCAGCCGAGGAACCGTCCGGGGTGAAGTAATTCGAGGCGGGGCCGCTGGTCATCCCCCGCCAGGGGTGGGTGTTGTCCGGGGCGCCAAAGGGACAGTTCGAGGCCGCACCGACTACTCCGCTGACCTGAATATGGGTGGAATCAACGACTTGGATGAACTTGCATTTGGCCCCGGTATTGTCCTGCCGCAGCCATTCCCCGCCATTCCCGGTAGGATCATTGCCGAAGGTGCCGGTCATAGTGCCCTGGATGATGGCGGAGCTATCTACATAGTATGAAGTTCCTGACCAAGCAGGCGCTACCATGCCGGCATAGAAGGCCAGGAGAGCTAGGATGGTCAGGAGGCGTTTTAGCTTAATCAATTTGCAAACCCTCCTACGTCACCCACCAAATCCCAAGTATTGCTGTTGGCATCGTATTGGTAAGCGCAAATCAATTTCTGATTTGCAACCGTGGTGGTTGGTAGGGGAATTGTCGTTCCAGCCTGAAAGCCGCCAGTGCTTGTAGAAAAGGTCAAGGTATAAGTAGTAGAGCCAGGGGTGGGCTTGATTATGAATCTTAACACCTGTCCAGTCTGCGGAGTCCCAGTGGGCACGTTGATAGTGAGGTTAGCAGCCAAAGCGGTATATTGATAAATGATGGTCTGTCCGGTGCTCCCAACCGCAGGAGTCAAAGAAGAAGCCGAAGTGGTAGAAGCGAGGACAGGTCCAGCCTGAAAATCTCCGCCATTTCCCGCCACCGCGATAGACGGTACTCCAGTTGAGGTGGTATTTTTAACCAGGCCGGTTCCCAGGCCTCCCATAAAGTAAGCATTGGTCAGATGTGAATCGGCTGATCCTCCGCACCAGAAGTAATTCGTGAGAGTACAACTTCCTAGATTTCCCGAGGAAGGAGTTCCCAAAGCCCCGCCAGGAACCAGGTTGCCTGATGCTGTGCCGGTTACATTGCCGGTGAGGTTGCCGGAGAATCCGCTTCCTGAGGTTATGGTTCCCGAAACATTAATATTCCCGGTTTGCTGAGAGGAAGGCGAAAGCTGAACATCTCCGGCGGCAGTGCCGGTAATGTTGCAGGTAATTGTATTAGTGATGGCATTATAGGACAGGGAAGTGGACCAAGGGCCAGAAGTCCCACTGGATACAGCAACTCCAGCTCCGGGGTAGACCATGCTGGAAGGCAGAGAAAACCAGCCTTTGGTGCCGCTGGCATTGGTGCCGTAATAATAGCTGTTTCCCGGAGACGCTGAATCGTTAACAAACTGTATCGATCCTCCAGACGTGGTCAGAGAATTGGTTATAGGAACATCGCCGGCCTGGATTGCGGCAAGGAGCGTGTTGGTGCCGTTGGACCGAAGGTAATAACCAGAAGTTTGGGAACCGGCAAGGGCGGTCAAGGCAGCTTGTTGAGTCGTCTGGCCGGTGCCGCCATTAGAAAGCCCCAAAGTTCCGGTCAAAGCTCCGGCAGGTATGCTGGATAAAGTAGCAGAACCCCAGTTCCAATATCCCGTAGGAACATAGGGATTGCCAACAGTCCCACCTCCCAATTCCAGGATGGTATCGTTGGCGTCCCTTAGCGTCTTGGTTCGGGCGGCGGTGGGGCCGGAGGCCGTGAGGTAAGAACCCCATAGAGCTGCACTGCCGGCAGCCCCGGTAATGTTGCAGGTAATTGTGCTAGTGCTGACATTAAAGGACAGGGAAGTGGACCAAGGGCCAGAAGTCCCACTGGATACAGCAACTCCAGCTCCGGGGTAGACCATGCTGGAAGGTAGAGAAAACCAGCCTTTGGTGCCGCTGGTATTGGTGCCGTAATAATAGCTGTTTCCCGGAGATGCTGAATCGTTGACAAGCTGTATCGAGCCTCCAGACGTGGTCAGAGAATTGGTAATAGGGACATCGGCTGGCACCAGAGCCCTGAACACGGGTAATCCGTTGCTACCGTTGGGGGCGGCAAGGAAGGTGTTGGCGGTCTGGCTGGGAAAGCCAATCTCCAGGCCGCTATTGCATAAGGCCCCGGTGCCGCTCCCGCTCACGACGCTGAGGGGCGAGTCCACGACGACGTTGCCAGGAGGAACCGTCAGGTCCTCTTTGAGCACCCAGCTTCCCCCGGTATAAAGATAGGTCTGGCCGGTCCCGGTGAATTTGACATTCCCCAAAGTCAGATAATCATTGGTATAGTTATAAGTGAGGTTGGAGTTGGCCCCAAAAGCCCCGCCTTGATTGAATATCACCTGCGTATCAGAGCCGGGCGGGGCAATCCCCAATACCGTGGCTCCCCCGAAGTTCCAGGTACCAGTAGGGGACCAGTTACCAGTGGGGGCATAGGAGCCTCCCAGCTCCAGGATGGTGTCGTTGGCGTCCTCCAGCGTCTTGGTCCGGGCGGCGGTGGGGCCGGAGGCCGTAAAGTACTGTCCCCAGGTGGGCCAGGCGAAACTCGCCAGGGAGCCGCTGCCGCCGCTCTGCAGGAACTGCCCGGCAGTCCCCAGGGAAAGGCCCCCCAAAATCCCGTTGTTGTTATACTGCAACTGGAGGTTGGAGCCGCCGGGGGTGCCACCACCAGCCGCCCCCCAGGCGGGAGGCTGCCCGGCCCCCTGGCTCAGCAGGGCCTGGCCGGAAGTGCCGGATGAAAGCCCTCCGAAAGCTCCGCCGTTGTTGTATTGAAGCTGCCCGTTTGATCCGGCGGGAGTGCCCCCGCCGCCCCCGCCTCCGACGTTCTGGGTGTAAATCCCTTCATCGGCCCGCAAAACCAGGGGCAGGCAAAGGGCGATGAGCAGGATAAAAAAGATTCTCTCGCCAAGACGCAAAGGCGCAAAGATTTTTATCAGGCGCTTTTTCATCTCCAGCACTCCACGCTGATCTCCTGGCTGGTGCCGGAGAACACCCAAAAGGTCTGAATGGGGGGGACCGCCGGGGCAGGCGAGATGTCGCCAATGGGGCCGATATAGCGCACCCCGGTGTTGGCCACCGCGCCGCTGCCGTCGGTAACGTCGCCGCTGGGCACGGCGGTCATTGGGGTGGTCCAGTTGACCCAGAATGTGGTTCCGAGGACGCCGGGCGAGATGTTCACGTAATTGGCCCAGCCGGGCACGGTGATCATTCTGGCCGTGTTGGCGGTGAGGCTATAATTATGCACCCAGCGGCCCGCCGGGGGCACCCTTATTCGGACATTCTGGGCGGTCTCCAAAGGGGTTTGCTGAGGCGCCCCCCAGGACCCTGGCGCGCCGAAGAAAAGCAAGGCCAGGACCAGAATCAGAACTTTTATTGCGTTTCTCATGCTCGGCCTCCCATTGGAAAAGGTTGCGGCAACTGCTGCCGGGCCGCCGCCGGGGCCGGGGGCTGCTGTTCCTCGTATTCCCGGCGCAGGTGCTCGAAGAGTCCCAGGCCGGCGCCCCCCTCCTGCAGGGCGATGGCCCCCTCCAGGGCGTCGGGGCCGTCGTCGTGCACCGTCTTGCTGGGGAAATACAAAAGCTGCTCCAGGAGCAGATCCTGGTTCCCCTGGCCCCGGCAAAAGCGGATCAGGCCCCGCTCCACCAGGGCGGAGAGCCGGCTGATGCGGGTCTCCTTGGCGGTCTTGCTGGTCACCCCCCGGAGCGGCAGATGGTAGCCGCGGTCGGCGGCCACCCGGTCGAATTCCCGGAGCAGCAGGCGCTGAAACAGGTTGTCCTCCACCCCGAAGATGTAAAAGCCGAAGCGGGCGTGGCGCTCGTAAATGGCGGCAATGGTGAAGTCCAGGGAGCATTTGCGGATAAAGGCGTCCACGACGTAGTAAATCATCTCCCGCCGGTCCAGGCCGACGATGACCACCGCCTTGAAGTCCGCCGAGGCCCCGGTCTCCAGGGAGGGGTCGAAAAAGCCGGTGACCGAAAGCTCCCGGCCCGCCAGGTCCGAGGGCTGGTAGAAGCGCAGCCATTCCTCCCGGAAGATGCCCTCCTCGTCCTGGGGCTGGTTCATCTTTTCCAGGTTGAAGGCCAGGGAGCCCATCATCGCCTTCTGCAGGGCCAGCTTTTCCACCGGGTGGCGCTCCGGCCACAGGGAGCTGCCGTCTTCCTTCAGGGCCCGGTACAGGCGGCGGTTCCAGTGGCGCCAGGGCTCCTCGCCGCTGAGCAGGGCGGTCTGCAGGGCGCTCCGAGGGCCCTGCACCGTACCGATCCAGAAGAGGCTGCCGCCGGCGTCGATGGCCGGGTACACCGTGCCGCTCACCCAGCGCAGCAGCCGCCGGACCAGCAGGGGATTCAGGACCATCTGATCGTTTTCCAGGTCGTCCAGCACCACCAAGTCCGGTCGCCACTGCTGGTGCTTCAGGCCCCGGAGGCGCTGGCCCCGGCCCCGGGCCTTCACCCGGATGTCGTTGCGGGTGACGAAATCATCCACCGCCATATTGTCCCGCACCAGGTGCCCGAAATCGCTGCTGATCCGCTCGTTGTAAAGCAGCTCCAGGAAGATATAACCCGCCAGATCGCTGGCCAGGTCCTCGGTGTCGGAGCCCAGGATGATGAAATGCCGCCGGCTGAAGCAGATCTGGTGCAGCACGTAGCCGAAGGAGGCGATGCTGGTCTTGGCGAACTCCCGGGGCGCGGCCACCACCACCGGCACCAGGACCTCGGTGGCCGCCGGGCGCTTATCCAGCAGCTCCACCAGCTCCCGGTGGAAGGGGGCCTCGGGCTGGCTGAAATAGTGGGGCAAATAGGTGCGGAAAAAATAGAAATGGTCGGCCTCCGCCCGGCAGCGGCGCTTTTGCCGCTCTGCCTCGGAATCCTCGGCAAAGCCGCCCACTTCCCGGAAGAGGCGCCCGAGGATCTCTTCGGCCCGCTCCTGGAATTCCTTCTTGCTGTATTTCTGCTTCAGGGTGCGATTCATAACGGTTGAATTTCCGGGGCCATTTCCAGGTAGCTGAGGCAGCCCTCGGGGTCCCGGCGGGCGTAGTCCAGGGCCCACTGGATCTGGGCCGGGCTGATTTTGCGCCCCTCCACTCCCTGCAAAACCAGGCGCAGGGCCGCCACTTCGGGCTCCAGCTGCTGCGCCCGGAAGGCCAGGTTAATCAGGTAATCCAGGTCCTCCCGGAGACGCTTCACTGTAGGAACTTTCAGGGACATCATCCTTTTCCTTCAGGGCCGCCCATATCATCCCGAAGCTCATCAGCAAAAGCGCTCAGCACCTTCGCTTCGTCATCCCGGCCCTCCTGGATGATCTGCTTCTGGGCCGCAATTACCATTTCCTGCTTGTCCTGCTGCCAGATGCCCAGGAAATTCAGGACTGATAAAATCGCCTGAACCCCGTCCCAGAACCAACCCATCAAGTCCTCCCCCCCTTTCCCGGGGGCGCTGCTGGTGAGGCTCCTGCGCTCTCCCCTGGCGATGGGGCCCCCCCGCAAGAGAGGAACTTTTTCATACCTGGATAGTCCCCATTTCCCAGCAAAGATCGGGGTCCAGCAGGTAATCAAAGGGTAGAGTGAAATGGCCGGGATTATTAGGGAGCCCCAGGACCTGGCCGTTGCTTTGAGTGCCCCAGGAATTTTGGCAGATAACGATCCGCTGATCCTGGTCATAGTCATGGACATAGACCCCATGACCGCCCAGCAGTTGCTCGTTCTGGCCCGGGATGGGGATGACCCCGCCGTTCTCGAACGCATCCTCAAAGCTCTGGTACACGGCGATTCCGGCCACGAAGCCGTACTGGAAGTTGGCAATCTGGAGAATTATGTCGTCCAGGGTGACAATCTTGCTCACTGCCTTGGGCTTGTGGGTGGCGGCGTCGGCCAGGGCCGCGGCTGAGGGCGGCTGAGTAAAGTTTGACGGATTGTAAGGCCAGAACTGTTCCAGACAGACACCTTGAGCCACCAAAACATTCAAACAGCCGATGATGGAGCTACCGCAATCGTCCGGGATGTCTCCGATGGCCTCCCGGTACACATAATAAAGCTCCTCTGGCGAGTAAACCGGGCAAGCCCCCGGAAGGCTGGTGCTGGTGAAGAGGGTCGTGGTGGCAAACTCCACGCAGTCTCCCAACTGCCCCTGGTCCCGCACCGGCGGGGTCAAGGTGTAAACCACCGGCGGACACTCATCAACCGAGGCATATTTGGGCAGGAGGCCATGAGCAATCCTCAGCAAACCTCGATGGTCGTGGAAAAAGTGCCGGGCATAACCTAAGCGACGGCCAAATTGAGTTACCGGATTGCGCGCCATCAGCGAATCCCCCCCATGCTCTCGCCCCCGGCATACGGGAAAGCGAAGTTTAAGTCTATTAGAGCCTCCTGGCAGGGAGACATTGTTTCAAAGGTCTGCACCTTCGGGGCAAAAAGGCAGGAACAACCAGAAACTAAAACAATTAGCAGAATGAGCAACCAAGCTCTCATTTCTTCACCAATTCGCTTTGGGTATTCCCAGGCCGATCAAACAAGGTCCAGAAATTACACCAAGCGTTAGGTTGACCCCTGACCGCCTCGTGGGTTTCCGGGCTAAGAAAGGAGTAAAGCGCCACACAGCCGGGAAGCCCCAAAACGATGAATATTAATAAAGCACAACCCAAGGTCTTCATTGCCCGACTTTCCAATACCCCGGTTGCCCGTCCTGCTCGGGAGTCCACCGCAGAGGATACAGCTCGACGCGGGGCGGTGCCTCCCCTGGCTTCCCCAGCATGAGCTTCCCGGCCACCGTCTGCCCCAGCCCCTGGACAACCGGGAGAACCTGAGGAGTCTGGGTGGCCCCGAGGCTGGACAGTTGCCAACCGTTGGTTACGGAGACATTTAAAGTGGTGGATGACACCAGACTCCATTTCGGTTTGATCACATAGCTCCGGGTGGGGTCAGGCAGCCAGACAACCGTCCCGTAAGAGGTCATATAGGGCTGGGAATCCCAATACCTGACCCCTTCGGTGTAGGTGGCGTCATCGATTCGGGTCACGGTGATGCCACCGCAGCCGAGGGCCAGGAGCAGGATCAGCCCCGCCAGGAGCCTATTGCCCCGCATACGGATTCGCCTTTCCCATCCAGTTCCACAAAGGCGTCGGGTCCGGGGCGCCCGGCACCGCAGCGCCAAAGACCGCCGAGGCCGGATGCGTAGTCTGCTGATACCAGTTCAGGACCGCCACGAGGTCGCTGACCAGCGCACAGCCCCCGCCGATGATGGTATTCAGCATCGTAGTCACGTCCGAGGGCTGGATGGTGACCGAATTGCCCTGGTCATCCTGGACCACCAGGGGGACGATGGCAACGACGCCAGAGGCGATGAAGTTCTCGATGTTCTGGGCGGTCTGCTCCTGGGTGGCCGTGGGAGTACATACTGCATTAAACAAGGTAGCGCAGCTTGCCATGCCGAGCAGCAGGGCCGTGGTCAAAAGGCCGGCAATCAGTTTATTTCTCACGTCTTTATCCTCCATGTTTTGCCGGTTTTCTTTTTTCTATCTGGCGACCCAGCGGGTCGCCCCTACGATTTCTTCTTCTTCGCCTTCTCAATCTGCCTTAGAATCTGGGCCAGCCGCAGGGCGTTCAGGAGGGCCCGGCGCTTGTCCCGGTAGTCCATCCAGTACCAGGCGGGCAGCAGCCGGTCCAGCTCTCTGATCAGGTGGTCCAGGGCGTCCATTATTCCAGTTCCCGGAACCAGGCCCGGATACGCCCCCCCAGGAGGAGGAGCTCGCCCTGGGGCAGTTTCTGGGCCGTGAGCCACTCGATGAAGACCGCCATCACCTCCACCGCCATCACCCTCAGGTCCACCGCCTGGCGCTCCACCTGGCGGATGGCGGCCACCGCCTTGTTGATGGCGTCGAAGGTGGCCGGGTTTAGCTTCGCCTCCTCGGCGTCCGCCTCGATCTGGGCCAGGTATTGCTCCAGGGTGTGGCGCATCCGGGAGGCGATGCTCCGGGGGTTCGCAAGATTGGCCCGGCGTTTCGCCCTCCAGCCCCCCTTCAGCCGCCACTTATACAGGATATTGACGCTGACCGGCACAATCTGGGCGATGGTGGCAATGGTCTTGTTTTCCTGGCAATAGAGGCGCTCGGCCTGGTCAAAATAGGCCTCTTCCTTGCGGCCGGTCATTTAGGCCCCCAGTTCGGCCTTGAGCTTCCGGGCCTGCTTGACCGTTTTCGCCAGATCCTTGGCCGCCTGGAGCACCGAATCTTCCTTCAGGGAGTCCAGGTCGTCGTCCCGCAGGCGGAAGGTGCCCAGGATGATATTTTCCACGAGCTGGTCAATCTTCAGGAGCAGCTCCTGGTACTGCCGCTCCTTGACAACCCGCACCCCTTCCTTGAGCAAATCCAAGCGATCCGTCACGCGCACCTCCAGAAACGCAGGGCCAGCCACAGCAACGTAGGCAGGAGAAAGGTCAAGAGGGCGATGCCCCCGTTGAGCCAGGCCAGGCGCCTTTTCACCTTCCCCATTTCCTGGGCCATCTCCAGCAAGGGACAGCGCCAATCCGGGTCCCGGGAGCCCTGGCAGGGGCAGCGCTGCATCTGCTCCACTATCTCCTCCAAGCCTTTCATCCGCCGCTCATGCTGGCTTATACAACCCTTGATGGCCTCCCTGAAGGTGTCCAGATCGACCCCGAGGGCCCAGTAAACCCGCTCGATCAGCAGGGGGATGTTGTCCCGCTCCTCCTCGGTGAGGCCTTCCAGCAGGGGACGCCGTTTGCCGTCGGGCATTATTTGTCGTGGTCTTTGGCGGCGGCCCCGGTCAGCAGGGTCACCAGGCCGCCGATAATGGCCAGCTGCTCGGCATTGGCCCAGCCCATCGCCTTCAGGAAGGCCATTAGCGCCGCGCCCACCGCCGGAATCACCGTGGTTTTCCAGTTCCAGTTTTTAGTCATGAAGTTCTCCAGGCTGGCCTGATATCGTTTACAGCTTCATTGAAGCATAAAAAAAGGCCCCTTTGGGGCCGTTAGGTCCGTTATAGTGAGGCTGGGGTCCATTAAAGGGCAGGGGCCAGCAGCCCAGGGGGCAATTGGCATTTTTCCAGGCTGACCCGCCGCCGGAGTCACCGTGGTTTTCCATTTCCAGTTTTTAGTAATGAAGTTCTCCTAGCTGGCCTGATATGGATTACAGCTTCATTGAAGCACAAAAAAAGGCCCCTTTGGGGCCGTTAGGGCCGTTAGGTCCGTTATAGTGAGGCTGAGGTCCGTTGAAGGGCAGGAGCCAGCAGCCCAGGGGTCAAAAGGTTTAACTATTTAAGGCACTTGCTGAAAAACAAAAGACTGAGGAGACGAAAAAGGAGGCGTCTAAGAAGTAAAGATCACTGGCCTTGTCAGCCAGAAAAGATTAGGGCTGTTTTGGAGGGAGTCCAAGCCGTTCAGGCCGGTCCTGGGGGAATATTGTCGGGAGCAAGGTGCAACCGCGGCCAGGCGGTTGATAATCTCAGAAGGTTGACCTTCCCCAGGTTTATCCAGCGGCTGAGGGGCGGGTCAAAAAGACCGGTCCCTCAATTATTTAGCCACTCAATAAAGGAGATATTTGGCCCGCAGGCGCAAAAAGGCCGCCAGGCCGGGTTGATAGCGGCGTTGAATCTCCCGGGGGTCTTCGCCGCCCTTGAGGGCCTGGAGGACCTGGCGGGAGCCCACCATGCCCAGGATCCGGTCCAGCTGAAATTGGCCGGGATAGAGGCGGTGCAGGGCGGCGGCCAGCTCCAATCCCAGGGCCGGACTGTCCAGGGCATTGCGGTCCACTACCCGCAGCTGTACTCCCTGGCAGGGCTGTCCCCGGTAAGGGCTGGCCGCCGGGGTGAAAGTGAGGGCCGCAAAGGCGACTCCCTGAATCTGCCGCTGGCGCAAATAATCGGCCAGCCGCGCTCCGGAAATCCACGGGGCGCCGACAATTTCAAAGGGCGTTGGGGTGCCGCGGCCGACGCTGACATTGGCGGACTCCACCAGGCCGACGCCCGGGTACAAGATCGCCTGGGTCAGGGAGCGCAGGTTCGGCGAGGGATTGACCCAGGGCAGACCGGTCTGGTCGAACCAGGCCTCCCGCCGGTAGCCCGCCATCTTCACCACCTGCAGTCGGGCGCCGAGGCCTCTTTCCTGATTGAAGAGCTGGGCCAGCTCCCCGGGGGTCATGCCGTAGCGCAAGGGCAGGGGGAAATAGCCGATAAAGGATTTTAAGCCGGGCTCCAGCACCGGTCCCTGCACCGTGGCCGCGGTGAGGGGGTCAGGCCGGTCCAACACGTAGAACTCCAGGCCCGCAGCCGCGGCCGCCTCCAGGGCGTAGGCCATGGTGGTGATGTAGGTATAGAAGCGGGTGCCCACATCCTGGATGTCGTAGACCAGGGCGTCTAGGCCGCGCAGCATCTGAGCCGTGGGCTTTTGCACCTTGCCGTAGAGGCTATAAACCGGCAACCCCGTGGCCGCGTCGGTGCCGGAGGCGACCCTGGCATCGAGCTGGCCGGACAGCCCATGCTCCGGACTGAAGATGGCCCGCACCTTGACCCCGGGGGCCCGGCACAGCCGGCTGAGGGTCGAGCGCCCGGCGCGGTCAACCCCGGTGTGGTTGGTGATCACCCCGAGGTTCTTCCCCCGCAGAGGAGCAAAATCCTCTCGGACCAGGACCTCGATGCCCGGCTGCACCCGGTCGGGAAGGTCGCTGGCGCCCTGGCCCCCCATGGTCAGAGGGTCATCGGCGCCACCCAAGGTTGCCACTATGGCCGGCGGTCCCATGGGCAAGGCCGCGGCCACCGCTGCCGCGGTCTTGGCCCGCAGGGTCTTGACCTGCCCCCTGCCATTGGGATAGAGGCGGTTAGTGAGGATGATCAGGTAGGTCTTGGAGCGCGGCTCGATCCAGATGGAGGTGCCGGTGTAACCGGTGTGCCCGAAGGACCCGGCGGGGAACGAGGCATTAAAGATCCGGCTGTAGGGGGAGCGGATATCCCAGCCCAGGCCGCGGCGGGTGGCACTGCCTGGGACGCCATGCGGTTTGCGCATGGCGGCGATCGCCTCGGGACTGAGAAGGCGCTTGCCCTGATAGGTGCCGTTGTCCAGGATCATCTGGGCGAAGACCGCCAGATCGTCGGCGGTGGAGAAGACCCCGGCATTACCGGCTACGCCGCCCATGCGATAAGCGGTGGGATCCTGCACCTGGCCGCAGCGCAGATCACAGGGCGCCACTCGGCTTTGCAGAACCTGCCGTGGCCGGAAGGCGGTGTCTTTCATTCCCAGGGGGCCAAAGATGTGCTGGGCGCAGTAAAGGTCCAGGGGCTGGCCCGAAACGCGGTGCACCAGGCCGCCCAGGGCGATGAAATTGGCGTCGCTGTAATGGAAGGTGGTCCCCGGCGGATTGATGGGCTGGTCAGCGGCAATGGCCGCCAAGGCGCCCTCATAGCCCGACCAGCGGTAATGGGGATTCACTTCGGCCCGCAAGCCGGAGGTGTGGGTCATAAGCTGCCGGATGGTGAGGTGCTCTTTGCCGTGGGCGGCGAATTCCGGCCAGTATTTGGCCACGGGATCGTCCAGACGCAGGCGGCCGGCGTCCACCAGTTGCATGATGGCGGTGGTGGTGGCCACGACCTTGGTCATGGAGGCGAGATCGAAGACGGTATCCGTAGTCATGGGGGTGGGCTGGGGCACGCAGGTGCGCTGGCCGAAGGCCCGCTTATAGACGACCCGGCCCTGGTGGCCCACCACAATCACGGCTCCCGGGGTATTTCCGGCGGCGATCTCCTGGTTCGCCACCTGGGTGACGCGGGCAAAGCGGGGGGAGTCGACCTCAGCGGGGATTTTCGGGGCTGCCGGCGGCTTTGGGGCCTCCACCGGCGGCCTCGGGGCCTCCACCGGCGGCAGCTCCACCCGAGCCACGGGCGGCAGGGGCGTTGGGGCGCAGCCGCTCAGCCCGGCAAGCATAAAGGCAACGACGACCGCCAGCCACCAGACGACCAGGCCAGGGAAGGGTGTTTGTGGCCTCATAGCATGCCATTATAAGGCGAAGCGTCGATTAACTAAAGAGATTTCTGACCAGCCCTCGGCTTTATTGAGCTTGGGAAAGGCCAGGAATATTCGCCAGGGCCGCTTTCTCAGGCCAATCCTTCAAGGAATTCGTTTTGGGTTGGTATAACCACCCCAGAGACTGAGGCAGCATCATTTGAAAAAAGGATACTCTTTGGGAGGTAAGTGACCCCTCGCCTGGGACAGAGACCGGGCCCACCTGGAGGAGCTCCGCCGGTGGGACAGAGACCGGGTCCGGCACCGCAACAGATCCAACGGGCACCCCAGCCGCAGCCGCAGCCGCAATACCAGCAGCAGCAACAGAGGAAAGTGCCTCCGCAGCCAGGGCAGCCCTAAACGTCTCGCCAGGCTGACCCCACTGACCCAGGCCTCCCCCTTCCCCGGGAGCGGCCTGGGTTTTTCAGGCGGCGGCCCCGGTCTGGCTTTATAATCGGCCTCATCTTCTGGGGAGCGCCAGTCATCTCCCTATCAAGGAGACAAACCTGCCCCATATCCCGGCCATACCTGCAACTATTGGTAATTTTTGAGAATTTTTTTTTGGCAAGTAGTGCGCCGTTACCAATACCCCTTCTAACCGCCAGGAGCGGAATACCACAAAGAGTGAGGTGGCTGCTTCTTACCCCTTGCTACGACCAGGGAAACAACTTGACAGTATTTCCAACAATCTCAACGTAATGTGGCGTTCCATCTCCATGGCCTAACGAACCGGGAATGCACCAGCAGCCATCGTTGTCATATCTCCCCATCGACAGGGCGTGGTGGGTGTGGCCCATCACGACGACTTTCAGCTCAGGGTTTTCGGAACGCAACTTTTTTGCATACCAATTCAGTCCATTCGGACTGAAACCAACAAGCATCCTATCCAAGAACTCGTCAGGGTACTGCGCATGCCATTCGTCAATCATAATTCCATAGTGCTTCTTGATATCGCCAACTATATATTCATGTTCGTCCAATTCCGGTTCTGAGAACCGAATTGGTGTATCATCACTTACTTTAGCATTTGTCTCCAGACGCGTTATAATCTTTTCCACCAAATAGGAACCCGTTGAAGTGATGGCGAAGGCCGCATCCTTCTTAGCTTTATATGTAGCGGCAAACCTTTGCAGCAATCCTTTTAACGCCTGCCAAGCTGCACTTTGATCTGCGGCTGTTGCTATCAAGCGGCTGATGAAAAATCCTAAAGGGTAATTGCCTATTTTATTATTAGAATCATCCGGAGCATTAAAAATATCTACTGCATGCCCATGCTCTAGATGCCGCATGTTATTATATATCGCATTATAATCACTCGGATCTACCAGTTTGATTTGATTTCCTCCAGAGTTTAATTGGTTCAAATCTTCTCCTTTTAAACCCATATCATGATTACCGGCTATGTAATATACATTCGGTATATTCTGAACGCAATTTTTGATTGCGTTGGTTATTGAAGAGTTGTACCGAATAATTTTGCTGATAGTCCAAGGAACGACATTAACAGGGTAGACCCAGAGATCGAATAAATCGCCTAAAAATATGAGCTCCTCTACGCTCCTATCGTTTGCAAATTTTTTGAGCATTTTCCTTAAATACTCAGGGTAATTGCCAGTAAACCAACTGTATTTCTTCCCATCACTCATATGGACATCGCTGCAAACTATAGTTTTTTTATTTTCACTCATTTTACCTTCCCTCCAGCCGAAATTAGGCGGCAGTCTGGACCTCCGCAGGAAAAAAGGTTTTGAGGGCCTCTTTCCTCGAGGTTAACCCCGGCAGGTTTCGCTCTTTAGCCGATTTGCCGTGCGAGAGGCAGCATACCACAAATTTTCATAAATTTCTCAACCAGTCCGGCGGATATATTAAATTTTTAAAACGCTTATGCCCTTAGCTCCGAGAACCATCATTCGCAGCTTAAGGGTAGCAGGGTGAAGGGCCATAACTTCTCCTCCTTGATGGGGTGGGGGTGGCAAAATCAGTTCAGGGGGGAACCAAAATATTAGGGCACCCTCCCCCAAATCCCCTCCCTTCAAGGGAGGGAGTTTTCTACGTAACGCCAATCTTAGGCACATATCTGTCATCCCTTGGAGCAATGGCCATAATCGAATCCATGAATTTGTTAAACAGCCGACTGGACATTGCAAATTTTTCATGAAATTTTGCCTACTACTCCTCAAGCCCGGATACCTCAATGCCGTGGGGCTTAAGAACCCCAGGCCACTACCGCTCAGTAATATTGGGCCAAGGGGAAGGCCGAGGCCACCTGCACCTTGCCCTCCGGGCTCATCTCCTGGGCTCAAAATATCCGTTATTCTACCCCTCATTCAGGCCCCAGCACCCAAAACCTCCGTCACAAACTCAAACACCTTTTATTGAATCCCCATAGCCTAAAACCGAACTGATTCCTCCAAAACCCAGGCTTAGTTCATGATGACGATTATGAGAAGGCGCTCCGCGATTCTCACAATCGCCCACTGCATACATGCAACTATTCGTAAATTTTGAGAAGATTCTATTTTAGCAAGCTAGCCGGCATTCTTTGATTAATCCTAATAGCTCCCGAAGGTAGAAGGGGCACGGGGGTTTCGTTTTTCACCTGGCGCCCCATAACCGGCGGGGTTTGACTGGTCTTTGGTGCTGCCAGGCCTTGAATCTGTTTTAAAAGTGATTATTGGAAAATTACAGTCTGTATCTGAAGCTTTTGCCTCGAATAAAAAGCTCGTTCCAGGGGTTAAACCCAGGAAGAGAGGTTCTAGATCGAGTCAAGCTGAATGAGCCAATCCGTCATGAGTAATAAAGGAGGGAGGGCATGAGCAGAAAAAGGCATTGGTTGTTGTTGATCCTAACGGTCATCCTTTTGGGTTTCTCCGGGTCCGGGGCGGCGCAGGAAAAAGCCCCGGCTCCGGCGCCCCAGGAAGTCAAGGCGCCGCCCGGTTCACCGGCCCAGGAGCCGGCCTCCACCCCCGACCCCAAGCAGGTATTGCACCAGATGTGCGATTACCTGAAGAATCAATCCCAGTTCTCTTTTAAGGCCGAGACCTACAATGACCGGATCTATGCCGAAGGCAGGAAGTTGCAGTATGGTATGGACATGGAGGCCTTCTTCCGGCGTCCGGATAAGTTCCGGGTCAATGGCTCCGGCGACCGGGAGAATAAAGAACTAATCTTCGACGGCAAGAACCTCACGCTCTATGACAAGAATAAGAATCATTACGGGGTCATTGAGGCTCCCGGCGATATGGACGCCGCCCTGGATAAGGCCCACAAGGAATATGGGCTGCGGGTGGGCCTGGCCGAACTGGGCGCCAATCGCTGCTGTGAGCATGTCAATCAGGACCTGACCAATGCCTTATATGTCGGCCCCAGCAAGGTCCGGGGCGTCCTCTGCCATCACCTGGCCTTTGACAAGAAAAATGTTCATTTCCAGCTCTGGGTCGAGGCCGGCGACAAGCCGCTCTTGCGCAAGGTAGTGGTTACCCAGAAAAAGCTCCCCTATGCCCCGCAATGGACCGCATTTATCTCTGATTGGAATTTCACCCCGCAATTGGCGGACAACCTGTTCACCTTCACCCCACCCGACGGGGCCCAAAAGATCAAGTTTATCCCGGTGAAGGAGGCGACAACCCCAGCCCCCAAGGAGACTACCAAGAAGAAGAAAGGAGGTGCGTCATGAGACTGACTGCAATCCTGCGTCTGCTGGCGGTATTATTTTTGGTCGGCCTCCTGGTGGGCCTGCCCCTTCTCTCTGGGGAAGTTTTGGCCCGGAATGAACATGGCGGTGGAGGCGGTGGCGGGGTCAGCCGGCCCTCCGGGGGAGGCGGCGGGGGCGCCAGGCATGGTGGCGGAGGTAGCGTTCTGGGCATTGCCGGCGGCAACGCCTACCACGGCGGCTTTGGCGGCGGGAGCTTACGGTCCGGCCCCCAGCCGGCACCTAGACAATTTCCTGGGCCTGGCCCCAGACAACATGCCGGAGCTGGGACCGTCCGTGGACCACACCCGTACTATGGAGGTGGCGGGGGGACGTATTATAGTCCTGCCTGGGAGCCGTATTATGGTTCTGATTGGGGCAGTATAGCAGCGGGGGCGGTTGCCGCCCTAGCATTGGGGACGTTTTTGGAAATCCTGTCGGGTAATGTGCAGCCCCTGACCATCAACGGTCAGAGCTATTATTACGACGGCACCAACTACTACCAGTCCTGCTATCAGGGCACTGATTCCGGCTACTGCGTTGTCCCGCCCCCCACCCAGTAGGTTAAAAAAAGAAGCTCAAGCCAGGTAACCGGGCCAGGCGCGGGAGGAGGAAGCAGACGCTCCTCCCGGCGGCGAGGCCCGGTTGCCGGCCATCTATCCCTAGGCTTGCTCTGAAGCTTAACCTTAGGATGGACCAGGGTTAGTCACATTGGGGATAAGGCATTTCCATGCCAGGTTCCGGGAAGCATTGACAGATCCCCCGGCAAAAATCGCTTTTCCCCAGGTTGCCGCATAATCTCAGCTCATATCTCTCAAAGTCGCTCTCGCTAATCTGGGTTTTTTGCCTAGTAAAAAATGGGCATTTTTACCAGGTTGATTGTTGTTCATCCAAAATTTAATTTATCAAGAAACCCGATAAAGGCCTAATTTAAGCCCTGCTATAGCCAAACCTGCCGTGAGGTGGGGAAGGAAAGCTACGGGTCTCCAGGAGTGAGGCGACCGAGTTGCATCAGACAGGCGACACGGCCGTATTTTCTCGAATATCCCTGGAAAGTTATTTGTGGTTAAGGCTGCTGCTGGTCAGTTAGCCCAAGGAAAACACCATCCTGGCCAGCAGCTTGCAAAACCAATTTTCAACCGCGGCGGCAAGGATATCGCATAATCTCAGGTAATGGGAGGCGATGGCCAAGTCTGCCGCACAATGGCGGTTTAAAACGCGAGGAGGATTAATATGGCTAAGACCCTGCTCCCCGGTGGCATAACGGTCCACACCTTTCCACCCCCGCCCCCCGGCTTAGACCCCGCCAAGGCGACGGACCGCGAGCGGGCATATTATGGCTATCCCCGCTGTCCCGTAGAGTTTCCCGATTTGGTGGAGCGATGGACCCGTAAGATAGGCAAGAAGTATAAATTTATTGAGCCCCAATTCAAGCCGCGTGAACTGCGCCGGCAAAGCCTCCTGAGCTTTCTGGGAAAGCACGGTACCCAGGAGTTTTACAATTGGGCCGGCGCTTTCGTGACCCCCCCAAAGGGGACCACCTTCAAGTGGGTGGAAGCCAACTGGCGCTTTCCCCAAAGCTATTTGCCGGGGGGAGCTCAAAAAAATATTGAGTATTTCGCGTCCACCTGGATCGGAATCGATGGCGACAACGGTTCTGGTGATATCCTCCAGGCCGGCTGCGATTCCGATGTCTCAACTTCGGGCGGGGCGCCACAACATCAGTACAATCCCTGGTGGGAATGGTTTCCGGCGGGATCGTTTTGGATCACGAACCTGAGCTTTGCGCCCGGAGACGAAATCGGCCTGTTGATTTGTGTAACTGCGGGTACCACCTCAAGCGCCGCGGTCTTTCTCAGCAACAACACCACCAATACGGGTGGGTTTTTTCACGCTACCGCGCCGTCCGGCACCAATTTGGTTGGAAACAGCGCCGAGTGGATAGTTGAGGCGCTTTCGAGTTCAATAGGTTACACGCTGGCGAAATTCGACACCGTCGACTTCAAAGACTGCAACGCCGGAACGGTGTCAGGCGCCACGGTTCAATCAGGTTCTGCCAGTTTGATCGAGATGATCAATGCCTCCGATAGCATCATCGCCAAATCGAGCCTGATCGGCGCCAGCGAAGTCGAAGTCAAATATACCGGACCATGACGGCGCTCGGTCTCTCGGGGCTGGAGACAATCAGGAATATCAAGATAGTTCTGAGGTATTTCCGTATTCCGTTTAAACCAAAAATTTGCGGGTCCAGGTGGGAGGAAAATGGGGCTGATTTAGGAGTTCTTACCCCGGCCCATATTTTTCCCCTTTTCCAGCAAAAATTATCCTAATCATGCCCTCGCTGAGGGGAATCGGCTTCAAGGACAGGAACCTTGGGGGATTTTTCCTGGGCAAAGAGGTCCTTAAAACCATTTCTTAGGATCTTTGTAACGCATTTATGTATATCTATACGCAGCGTCTTAAGTAATTGAACACAAGCGCCTGACGGTTTCATTTCCCAGGCGCCATTGAGAGAATATTCTCTCCACGACTTCCACGATGTCTGTCAAAGTTTGGAAATATTGATTATGC